>Ga0209067_10000954_pt1 | contig 18155 bp, 11 predicted proteins | sample ColStrG_CSR_2013_FD_187199 | JGI IMG/M metagenome (GOLD analysis project Ga0209067, IMG submission 187199) | Freshwater sediment microbial communities in response to fracking from Pennsylvania, USA - Cold Stream Run_MetaG_CSR_2013 (SPAdes)... | ecosystem: Environmental > Aquatic > Freshwater >...
GTAATATAGTAAGTAATCAAATTTTTTACAACGTTTTGAAAAATCCTAACTTAATGAAATTGAAAAATTTTTCTTTCAACAAAAAAACCATTTTTTTAATTAAACTGAGGTTATAACTTTTTAATTCGATAAATTTTTTCTTTAAACCACTAAAGTTTCTATTATACAACGAAGTTGTAATTCATTGAAATATTTAGCTTTTTTAGAGCTTTCATAATTCCTAATAATAAAAATGATGGTTAAAAAGTTTTATTTTTTCGTATCGTGTTTATTACGTTAAAACATTAGGGTGCTTTAATCTTTTTCTACTAGTAAAAATAACTCTGGGTAAGAGTAATAATAAAAACAATTAGTGCTAGAAAAATTTTATCAAACTAAGTTAGAAACTTACGTCTATTAAAAAAAAACAAGTTAAAATTTTCTAAATGCTCAAGAAGGTTTTCCCGATTCAAAAAAGATTTGAAAGGTTAGGCTTAAATAAATACTTCGAAGGATAAACAGAATAAAAAAACTTTTTTATTTTTTCTCATTTATGTCCAAAAATAAATGAAAATCCAAGCGTATTTTGCATTTTTTTATAAAAAAATTTTTATACGCAAATGACTTTATAAAATAATGAGAATCTTGAAGCTGCATTTATAAAAGATTAGCCGTATTTTTCAAAAGTGATAGAAACTATTTTCTATGGAATTGTTTCCACTCTTTTTATGATTCATCATTTTTTTAACTTCCTTGATTTTCTTAAGACTTAATAAATACCAAAACTTGACTTTTTTATAATTAGTTCTTAGTAATTAATTATTAGTAAAATTTTATAGAAACTAGCCTTTCAATTATTTTATAACTTTGCTAAGCAACAACTTTAATAAAATAATTGCTGCAAAAGATACATATAGAAAAATAGGGTAATAAAGTCAAAAATGAATTGAAACAAAGACAAATTAAGTCAACAAATATTAAAATCAAATTCAGAGAGAAAAAAGATGTTTTTTTTAACGGGCCATACTTGGTACAGCCATATGAATAAAAAAAAATAAGAAAAGACTTATTTTGGGTAAATTACAAGTAAGTCTTTTCTTGAATCGTAAGTATTATTAATATCTCTTCTAGTTTTTTTCAATAATTCTACTTGCGCTTTCTTTACATTTTAGTTTTTGTACCAGTTTTGCTAAGTAATAATTATTTTGAGAAAGTAAGCAAAACAATAGCTGCCACTTCTTTAGTATTTACGGAAATGCAATCCAACTTCTTTTCCAAAAGAAAAAGGGGAATGCTCCCTCTAAAGAAAAGTGAGGGTGACAGTTTGTAAAAAAGGAAGTTTTGGATTACAAGAGGTAAGCAATTAAAATTTTACTGGTTTGAATTTCCAATAACTTAGGTTTGTTTAACGGACTTGCATTACTTACCTTCCCATTGCCATAGGCAAAGAAGCTAAGCTGTTTCCCTTTTTTTCCATTTCCCTTCCCATTTTGTTCCCTTGCCATAGGCAAGGAAAGAGGGAAGGGAAATAGGAAGGAAAGGGAAACGGTAAAAGAAAAAAGATTCTATCGGGTAGTTACTTCTATACAATACTTCGAGGTTACATACTAAATTTAATGCAACTCAATAAAAAGTTGATTGCTTATGTGCAATAACTAGGTAAGATGTTTTTTCTATGATAATGCAAATACTGCTCGAAAAAGTAGGAAAAGACTATTATTCCTTTACCTTTTGGGTAAATCGAACAATTACTTGGAATACATCGGACAATATATATAGATATACTCCTGTTCTTACTTTATTTGAGTAAACTAAGTATAGGTTAAGTTAACTCAACTGAAAAATTAGAAAGTAGTTACGAAACAAGCTTTTTTAAAAATCAGAATAGTTTGACTAAACTTTAAAATAAGAAAAATTTTTCTTATTTACTTTTTACCGAGTAAAAATCTCATTAAAAAATTTATAAAAAAATCTATTTTTTAGACCTAACTTTAGGCGATTCAGTAATTTTGGTCTTTTTTCTTTTGTAAAGAATTTCTTCTTTAACTTTATTTCAATGATTCACTTATTATTGAAATGCAAACAATTAAACTTTTCTTTAGTACTTCAGAAAAAATTAGAAATAGCTTATTGAGCGTAAATAAACCCAAAAAGGTTGTTCAAAGACCAAGAACTCTAAAAAAATTCTTAAAAATACCTAGTTATTAGCATTTTGAAAACATTGCAAAACTCAGTAAACAAGGGATACCTTACTGCACATAATTTTTTAAAAATCGAACAAAATCACCAAACTATAAAAAATGCTATTATGCCAGGATTTTTTATTGTCTTTCCTTCCCTTTGGAAAACAGGAAATTTTTCCTGTTTCCAAAGGGAAGGAAAGACATCTTTTTTCATTTGTTAATATACTTAATTTTATACGTTTAAAAAAAAATTAATTTTCTTGCCTTCCCTTTGAAAAATGAAACTAACCCTAGCTTTGCTAACCCTTCTCTCTGGGTTAGCTTTGCTAGGGAATAAAAACTTTTTTACTTTTCTTCCCTTCTCAGTTCCTAGCTTTGCCTTCAGTGCCATAGGCAAAGGAGGCATGCAAACCATAGATAAAGGAAGGGAAACGGGAAGACAAGCAATTTCAAGAGTTTTTCTCATTCTATTCTATCAAATATAAAAAATAGATAGAAACTATTGCTATTGTGACCTAACGAAAAGTTTTTTGCGCTAAAATTTTAGAAGTTCTAGTTAATGATAAAAAGTATTTGATTTCAGGAAAGACGGTGACTCAATAAAGGTAAAAAGTTGTCCTAAAAATTAGACTTTCAAAGGCTTTTTTCTTTAACTTTAGTAACAAAAATCTTTTTCATTTTTTCCCTTTTGCCTCCTTTGCCTATGGCTTAGCTTCTTTGCCTTCCTAGCGAAGCTAAGCCATAGGCAAAGGAGGCGTTCCACTATGTGGAGGAAGGCAAGGAAACGGAAAAGGAAAAAAAAGCCTATTACTAAAATAAAAGGAAGAATTAGGGTTTAAAGGTAAACAAAGTAGATATTATTGTCTACGTTTATTTACGTGTCGTTTCCTTAATTCGGCAAATTTACTTAAGATAATTTATTAATTATTTTTACAACTTGAAAACGAGCTTTAGCACGTTTAAAGGTAAAATTTGCTTCCACTTTTTGTTTGACTCCTTCTGCTTGTTCAAGAGCTAACTTTGCGGATTCAAAACTTACTTTTGCTTCTTCAGCATCGATTGTTTCTGCAGATTCTGCTTCATTTGCTAATATCGTTACTTTATTTTTTTTAACAACAGCAAATCCCCCCATAAGTGCAATCGAATTCCATTGCTCGTTTGTTCGTATAAGCATAGCTCCTACATCAAGACCTGTAATTATTGGTGCGTGATTTTTTAAGATACCCATTTCTCCAGTTTCTGTAGGAAGAACAATTTCTTCAGCTTCGCCTGCCCAAAAAGGTTTTTCAGGCGTCAGTATAGATATTTGTAAACTCATCTCTATTAATTATAAAATAATTTTACTTAAAAAAACATCCTCAGAACTATACGTAAATTTTTTCGGAACGTAACTAACAAACTCCAATTTTCTTGTAATAAAATTCTCAAAGAGTTAGACGAAACTTAACTTGCATGCTCTTTTCTTGAAAAACTCTTATTTCTTTTAAGAAATTAAAGAATAATTCTTTCATTTACTCCCCCCTAACTTTAAATGTCAAAATAATTTTAAAAGAGGAAGGAAAGACAAGGTATCAGTTAAAACTAGACTGAATTAGACACATTTCAAAGGCATTTCTAAGATCAAAAATCTAGTTTTACATTCTAATTCAACTACCTTAGGCTTTGCCCTAAAAAAAGACATAATAGGTTAGAAAAGAAACTAACAAAATAATTAAGTTTGTATAATTATAAAAAAAAGTAAAAATTTGACAATTAAGAAAGTTTTCCTTCTGTTTCCATTGCTTGCTTTGTTTGCCTCCGTAGGAAGGCAAGACAAGCAAGGCAAAGAAGCTAAGCTGTTTTGAAGCAAACCATAGGCGTTTCCTAGCAGAGGGTTACTCTGCTAAAAAACGCCTTCCCTCTGGGAAACAGATTGCTTCGCTAGGAATGGGTTGCTTCACTAGGAAAACTTAAGTTAAAACTCCTAGAAAACTTTAACTCTTAGGATTTGATTTGGTTCCCTACAAGATTTAGAATTATTTGTGGTTTTTTTGCATACATAGCATTGCTCAACGCCATTTTATATAGCTCATCTTTTTTACGAACAGCAAGGCCAGATTTTTTTGATGCTTCTAAAATCTGTGATTTTAGACGGGTAACCATACTTTGACCCTTTGATTTTCGACAAACTTCTAGTATCCATCGTAATGCTGTGGCCTTTCCTCTTTCTATTGAACTTATAACACGTGGAACCATTTGAACAGTACCTGCTCTTCGTTTTGGTTTCACTTCAACTTTAGGAATTGTATTCTCTAAAGCCTGTTCGAATATTTCAACAGGATTTTGTTTGGTAGTATCACCAATTTCTCGTAAAGCTGTATAGACTATTCGATAACTTAAACTTTTTTTTCCATTTTTCATAACTCGGTTTACTAGCATATGAATTGAAATGCTGCCATAAACAGGATCAGGTAATAACAAACGTCGTTTTTTTAAAGGTTTACGAGCCATAGAATAAATTTTTATTTTCTAATCATAAAATTAAACCAAATAGACGAACGGAGTAGGAAAATATATACTTTTCCTAATACTAAAACATTCGAGTCTCTTGAATTTATATCAAAACCCATCATTCTTTTTTCGTTTAATCTTTTAGTATGTTAAGGAAGGCAACATCCAGAACAGGTAAAAAATATGTGGGTTGCTCTGCTAGGGAGTAAAACAAAACCAAACAAATGTATTATAACGTTCCATAATTGTAATCCTTTTTTCAAAATCATGCTACTTTGTCAAAAATAAAGCATACGAAAATTTCTTATATAAATTAAGAAAGAAACGATCTACCTCATTTTGAAGATTTTGAATTTCTAACCGCTACACTGGAAAATTACGCTCAAAACTCTTAAATTATAAAAAACTTTATAATTTTCCTTCCTTCTGGGCTTACCTTCTTGCCTTCTTGCCTTTTTGCCTTTCCTGTTTCCCTTACCAAAGGTAAGGGAAACAGGAAAGGCGTTTTCTAGCGGCGAAAACCGTTGTCAGAGGCTTGCATGCCTCCTTGCCATAGGCAAAGGAGGCGTTCCACTATGTGGAGGAAGGCAAAGCTAGGAAACGGAAGAAAATGGGTTAGCTTCATTTCCCAAAGAAAACGGAAAAGTCTAATAAATCAATCGTTGCCAGGAACCCGAGTTGAACGGGCGACACAAAAATTTTCAATCTTCTGCTCTACCACTGAGCTATCCCGGCTTTTTTTAAAACTGTCAACAAAACTTTTAAATAGTTGAAAGTAATAAAAAAATTTAGAATTCTAGGTTTTATTAATTATCAATAATTATAACGCATAATTCTAATTATTAGTAATTTTACTAAAAAAAAGTAATTTTTAGTAAAATTACTAATAATTACTCCGCTGCTCTAACATAATAGAAATTTAATTCTCTAGCAATATTATAATAAAAACCCAAATGAAATTTTGTTATTCTCTTTCTCTTCGTTATTTATTTCTGAGTTTTAAAGAAATGTTGGCTGTTGCACAAAAAGAGCAAGAAACAAGACATTTTTCCCCCCATTCATTCTTTTACTTATAGCATATTTCTCACATTGCTAACCTTGCACAAAGTGAGAAATATGCTAAACGTCAAAGGCAATTTGCTTTCCAGCATTTACTTGCATTGCTTGCAAGCGTTCCTTGCACTTCCCTTGCCTGTGGCGTTTCCCATTGCTTGCTTTGTTTGCCTCCGTAGGAAGGCAAGCCAAGCAAGGCAAAGAAGCTAAACCCAAAGGGAAGGGAAGCAAGTGGAGCAAGTAAACCAACAAAGTTGGAAAAGAGACGGACCATTTACAATGCTGGAATTACCTGTTACATAATTCACCAAACGTTTTTCTAACGGTCACCAAAAAAGTTCGATCTTACAGATGATTGAAAACAGCTAACAACTAGTCATTCTTAAATTAAAGATTTAAAGTTTCATACCTCAAAAGAAATCAAGTAACTAGTTTTTTCGAACGGAAAGAAGAGAAATGACATCCTGTGATTTAACAACATAGTTTGGTAACTGCACTTTTTGATTGTTTACCAAAATTTTTCCATTCGTTATCATTTCTATGGCTTGATTTATTTCACAAACCATCGTTTTTTTTACAACAAAGGCTAATGTTTTTTCCATTCGTGCCTTATAAAACCTTATGCGATGATAATATTCATTTAAGTTTGACGTAACTAAATTTAATGATGACTTTTTAGAAGCGACAGAAATAACATCTTTAATTTGACACCTATAACTCGGAATATTAACTTTCTTACCATTAACAAAAATATGTCCATGAGCTACAATTTGACGCGCAGCAGGAATAGTAGGTGCCATATTAAGACGAAATACGACATTATCTAATCGTCGTTCCAAAATTTCTAATAAAGCTTGCCCCGTCGATTCTTTTCTTCTTTTTGCTTCCTTCATATATTTAATTAAAACTTTTTCAGTGACACCATAATTAAATCGTAAACGCTGCTTAATTTTTAAGCGAACCAAAAAATCTGAACCTTTTGACTTTATAAGCTTTGCTACACCATGTTGACCGGGAGGTATCACTTTTCCTTTTAAAAACCCCATTCCTCGAAAAACTCGACGAAAAGGTTTTTTTCGTGTGAAACCTCTTAATTTACCAAGTCTTCGTAAAATTCTTAAACGTGGACCAATATATCTTGACATAACTTTTTTTTGCTCTTTTCAAAATCCAACTACTCTTAATTAAAACATTATTAATAAAAATTTACTGTTTAATTCATTATTTTTTATTTTCAAAAAATAGTTTTCTCTGACTTAGCGAAGTTGCTAGTGATTAGCTCCTAAACTAAATAAATCACTTTCACTATGGCTTTCGCTTCCTTGCTTCTTCCGTTTCCTAGCTTTGCCTTCCTCCACATAGTGGAACGCCTCCTTTGCCTATGGCACTGAAGGCAAAGTAGCTAAGCCTATGGCAAGGAGGCATGCAAGCCTCTTCTGGCAATGGGTTGCTCCGCTAAGAAACGTCTTCCTTTGCCTAGAGCAAGGGAAAGCAACACTTCCCATTTCATTCCATTGCCTTCCCTTGCGAAGCAACCAGAGGGAAGGCAAACGGGTTCCTTTCCCTTCCCTCTGGTTGCCTCGCAAGGGAGGAAAACGGGAAACAACAAGGAAAGAGGGAAATGAAACTAACCTTTCCCTTGCCTCTGGTTGCATTGCTTACCTTTGGTAATGCAAGCAAGGAAAGGAATAAGGGGATTTGGCTAAGCAACTTTAATTAATTTTATAAATCGTCAAAGCTTTTGTTTGGACGGGTTACAAAAAGTAAGCAATGCAAAACTTTCTTAATATAAAAACAATAATAAAAATACAACTAATTCTTAGAAAAACGCTTCCTAACTCTAATAGAAAAAAATTATTCGCTTTAGATTTTACTATAAATATCAATCCTTAACTAAGGGAATAGTCAATGTTAACCTTTTCTTCGAAAATGCTTTGACATATTCATATTAATTATAATTATCAATAATGTCATAGAAAACACAGAATATAGTAAAAAATTTATTAAAAACATAAAATAGAAAGATCTTTTTTTCGATTAACGGTTTAAAACTGTTCTTATGAATTTTTATTTATGAAAACCTCGGTTCAAATCAATTTTTCAATTGAAGACCTTTTAAATATTTCTAACCTACTTTTTTTGCGAAAATCTACCAACGATAAAAAATTATACTCCATTTGTTTCACCTTTTTTCTATCTAGAGAGTCCTTCCCATTTCCTAGCGTAGCAACCCTCTGGAAAATGGGTTGCTACGCTAGGAAATGGAAATGAAGCTAACCCGGTTCCCTTTCCTTCCCTCTGGGAAACGGTTGCTTCGGAAGGGAAGGAAAAGGAAATAGAACGGGTTGCATTGCTTACCTTTGGTAATGCGAACAAACAAGGAAAAAAGAAACAATAACATGTTAAACCAATTAAGCTTTGGCTATTTTTTACTCAACAATAGCAGTAATTACCCCAGCTCCAACTGTCTTTCCACCTTCGCGAATAGCAAAACGCATCCCCTTTTCAATAGCAATTGGATTTATAAGTTGAACCGTCATCAATACTCGGTCTCCAGGCATAGCCATTTTATTAGAATGTTCTTCAGCCACTGTAGAAGGATTTCGCATTTCAATATGTTTGAATGAAACAACTTTTCCCGTAACATCAGTTGTTCGAACATAAAACTGGGGTTGGTAACCAGCTAAAAAAGCGGAATGTCGTCCACCCTCTTCTTTAGATAACACATATACTTGACCTTCAAACTTTTGATGAGCATTAATTGTTCCTGGCTTTGCTAAAACCATTCCACGTTCAATATCTTTTTTTTGTACACCACGTAATAAAACACCTACATTATCACCGGCAATAGTTTCGTCTAGACTTTTTTTAAACATTTCTAGTCCTGTAACTACTGTTGTTTTTGTATTTTTTAAACCTACAATTTCAACGTTTTCACCTACTCTTAGCGTACCTCGCTCTACACGCCCTGTTGCCACTGTTCCACGTCCCGTAATTGATAAAGTATCTTCAATGGCAAGTAAGAAAGGCTTGTCTGTTTCACGTACTGGTGTTGGTATATAATTATCTACTTGTTCCATTAACTGATAAATTTTATCTACCCATTTATTTTCACCCTTTTGAATTTTAGGGTTTGCCACTAAAGCTTCTAAAGCTAGAAGTGCCGATCCGGTAACGACTGGAATATCGTCTCCGGGAAATTCATATTTGTCTAAAGTTTCTCGAACCTCTAATTCAACGAGTTCCAGAAGTTCTAAATCATCCACCTGATCTTCTTTATTTAAGAAAACAACAATATTAGGTACACCAACTTGTTTTGCCAAAAGAATGTGTTCTTTTGTTTGAGGCATTGGACCATCCGCTCCTGAAACAACTAAAATAGCGCCATCCATTTGGGCTGCTCCGGTAATCATATTTTTTACATAATCTGCATGGCCCGGACAATCTACGTGAGCGTAATGGCGAGACTCGGTTTCATATTCAACATGCGCAGTATTAATAGTAATTCCTCGAGCTTTTTCTTCAGGGGCAGAATCAATCTCATCATATTTTTTTCCAGCTCCACCGCCCAGAGCAGCCAATGCCATAGTGATAGCCGCCGTCAAAGTCGTTTTACCGTGATCGACATGTCCAATGGTTCCAATATTAATATGCGGTTTTTTTCTTTCAAATTTTTGACGTGCCATAATATAATATCCTTCATTATTATTTTATCCTCTATAAGCCATATTTCCGGGTTAATGGTTTTTTTTATTTGTATGTATAACGCAAACCAAATGAAATAAAACACAGGAACAACCATAAGTTTTATGGCGATCATTGTTAGTAATTTCACGATTCTTAAGAACTAACTAGACAGCAAAAAAAACTTTATGATAAGTGTTTTGAACTTTCTCGATCGAAGTCATGAAAAATAAAATTCTCTTTGCCTTCCCATTTCCCTTCCCTTCCCCCTGGGAAATGGGAAGGCAAACGGGTTTAGCTCCATTTTCCATAGGGAAAGTGTTGTTTCATTTCCCATGCCGTCAAGAAGCAAGCCTTCTTGCATTGCTTGCTACGCAATGCAAGCAATGCAAGCAATGCAAGCAATGAAAGGCAAAGGGGAGTTGCTTCGCTAACCCATAGACAAAGGAAGAAAAAGAACTACGTGGTAAAGCTACAAATAGGTTGAGTCAAAACAATTGATAAAATTAAGAATTCATCTCAAAACTGCACCGTGTAGGAATCAAACCTACCTGAAAACGATTATGAGTCGATTGCCTAAGTCGCTCGGCCAACGGTACTATTTTTCTTTAAGATGATCCTAACTATTTATAACTTTCTTTGAATTTACTTACTTTTTTCTAAATTTTCTTTTATTTACCCGAAAAGATATGAATACACTTCCCTTGCCATAGACAAAGAAGCTAACCCAGAGGGAAGGGAAACGGGTTAGCTTCTTTGGCTATGGCAAGAGAAGGAAACTAAATGACGAAATGGAGAGTTTTTGGGAATGAAAAATGACATGATAAGAAAGATGTAATAACTAAGGTACTTTTTTTCCAAATAATAAGGAAAATGAAATCTCTAATTATATGTTGGAAATGTTAAATGACCTAAGCTTAAATTATTTACAAAGGAATAAACTTTTCCATTTCCCGTGCCTTGCTACGCAAGCAAAGAAGCTAAGCCATCGACGTTTTTTTTCCTTTGCTTTCCCTCTGGGAAACGGAAAGAGAAATGAAGCAACCCAGAGGGAAGGCAAAAAATGGGTTGCTTCAGAAGGAAACGGGTTAGCTTCGCTATCAAACAAAAGGCAAGAAAATAATAAACTAAACGAAGTGTCTTCTCAAAAAAAACATCTGAAATGATACATTATCTAAATACTTATTATCTAAAGTTAGTTTAACAAAGTTTTCTAATTTTGTCCTAGAATTTCTTATTTTTTATTGCTTACTTTGTTTTTCATTTCCTAGCTTTGCTAGGATTAGATTCGCTAGGTAATGGAAAGGAAAAAAAATTACTACGTTTTTTCTGTTCAAACTTAATTAGTATTTTTCTTTTTGAAATGAAAAACAACTAGAAAGAAGTTTTAAAAACTAGATAATACTGGTTTTGGTTTTATTTAATTTTGACTTTATTTACAACGTCCATTTGTGAAAATTTTATTCTAACCAGCTTCTGACAATTTTTTTGCTTACTAGCAAACGAAAGTCTCTGTTTGTATGTTGTACAAGGGTCAGAAAGGCTTTCCATTAGCACCTACGGTACGACTGGAAAGTGAAAGTATCTACGTATCCTTTCCAAGTTCGTTCTTTGACTTTGATGTAGAAATAAGTTTAAATCTACATTTCAGTCAAAAAAGTGCCTGTTAGAAAAGTCAAAAGCTGTCCATTTATTCACACTTTAGGTTCGTGTCATTAACACCTAATATACAAATGAAGGACAACCTTTACGTATGTTTCTTTTTTTGCGTTGCCTTGACTTAAGCAAAGAAGTTAGCACGTTGCCTTCCCATTTCCCTTGCTGCCTCTGGTTGCATTGCTTACCTTCCCTTTGGGAAACGGTAATGCAAGCAAGGGAAGGGAAGGGAAATGAGAAGGCAAAGGAAGAAATCATAGACGGGCCTGTCACAGACATCAAAGGCCCTTCTTTGACTTTGATAAAGGATTTTTGTATTCTTGTTAGAAACGAGCCTGTTACAGAAGTCAAAGGCCCTTCTTTGACTTTGATAAATTCTTTGTCTAAGATTTTTCTTAGAGAAGGGCCTGTTACAAAAGTCAAAGGAAATAAAACTCCAGAATTGGGGAATAACAAGGGTTTTTAAGAGAAGGCCTTCTTGAAGTTATCTCTTTATCCAAAGGGCGAAAAAAGTTTTAACTAATAATGTAAAAATTCAGGAACAAAAGTAACAAATCCTTAATTAGTTCTTCGTTTTTTTAATTTTGAGTTTGGGTATCAGTACCAGTATTAAGCCCTTCTCGGCGCTCTAGTAATTTTTGTTGTTGGGCATCATGGAATCCCCAAGTTTGATTTGTTAGAGAAATAATATCTTGTAAAACTTCATTGGTTGCAATTTCATCAGCCAATCCGTAAAAAATGGTTTCACTAGCAGTTAAGTAAAAATCACGATCTAAATCACGTAGAATTTTATGTCTTGGTCTATAAGTACTTAATGAATAAATTTCTGCAACATCTAGACGAATTTTCATAATTTCCTGACTATCAATCCAAATATCGGAAGCTTGTCCTGAAAGACCTCCTTCAGGTTGATGGATCATTGTGTGGCAACCTTCGGTAACATAACGTTCTCCTATAGTTCCACCAGCTAAAGCTAACGAAGCTGCGGACGCTGCTACTCCTAAAGCTAATGTTAAAGAACCTGCTTTAATAAATTGAAGAGCATCATGAACCGTTATTCCATTTCCCACCGACCCCCCAAAAGAATTAATAATCATAAACACCTTTTTAGACTCTTCCTCCTGAAGAGTACTTTCCGTTTGTTTTCTATAATAATCACGGAATTCCATATAAGACTCTTCTGAAGCCAAATTGCCTTGGTTTAAATAACTTGCTGGTTTAGGTTTCAATGAAGACAATTTAGACATATTTTGGTTTAACTCTAAATTTGCTAGTCCTTTTTGTACATTATTTTTACTCCTTTGTTGTAATTCCTGTCCATTTTTTTCAATATGATATTTTGCCTTGAAACTTGGAAGATCTTGGGCGGAAGTGAAAACTGGCCTATTTTGTTTATAATCCCGACGTAAAATCTTTTGACTTAGTGTTTTCTTGGAAAAAGCTAATTGGGTTTCTGATTCATTAAGTTCAGCAAATAAATTTTGTTGGGCAAGATTTGTCAATAAGCTTGAAATATGCGATTTTACATTCACTTCCTCTTTGAGTTGGCTCTCACGTTTTTCTATAGAAGAAGCGCTTTGTCGCAAAGATAACGGAATTAGCTGTTCGTTATTAGTCAAAGCTTGTCGGTTATTAAAGGGGACCGTAGTCAAAATTTGTGCAAGACTTGAGTTCTTAAAAAAAGTTTCTGATAATTTTTTTTTCGCATTGTGAAAAGTTTTTAATTTTTTTTCTAATCTATTACTTTTCAATTTTTGACTTTGTCGGTCATTGTGATTTTCAATCTTTTGAGAAAAAGACAAAAGTGACGAATTAATTAATAAAGGTTGTAAAATTGGTAAAGGAAATCCTTTTTTATTCGTTTGCTTCCAAAAAACAGACTCGGATAATAATCGAAAAGGAGAATAAACATCTAGATGCTTTAATTTTTCAAGATTGAAATCAAAGAGTTGAGCGGGAAGTTTTTTTGAGTTTATAGAAGAATGAAGTTTTTGGGTTTTATTGCGAAATAACATCAGCAGTCTTGCAAATTCAAAATTTAAAAACTGATTTTTTTTCTCTAAATCGTGACGACTTGAAGGCTTCTTCGGGGTATTAAATGGAGTGTTTAGTGGTTGAAGATTCAAATTTTGACTAAGGTCTTCTTGATCCGCTTTTATTTGTTTGTTTACATTACTTTGGGTCAACATTGCTTCTTTTCTCTTTTCTTGCAAAGCAACCCATTTTCCTTCCCTTCCCTTCCCTCTGGGAAACGAGTTAGTTTCGCTAGGGAAAAGATGATTACGGCGACCATGTAAAGAAGTTTGGGATGAAATACCATCTTTTTGATTATATAAAAGATTTCCCTTATTTTTTTCTCCCGAAAAATCTTTTGATAAAATATCAGCAAGATAAAATAGATAAGGTTCTTCAGAATAATCAAAAAATTGTGCATTCCAATTTAACCACTCCAGAGTCATTTTCTGTAAAGTATAACGCTCCAATGAATAATTTTCATCAATTCCTAAGTCGTGTTCGGAAATTAAGAGGTCTTCAATAAATTTTTGAGGACGATTTTTTCCTAATTGCGGAGAAAATGCTTGCTTTGCTTTATTTGATTCACTATTGTGCGGAGGGTTGCTTGCTCGCTCTTTTTCAGATGGCGAGAAAGAATCTCCAACTTTTTTTTGCTTAACGGGTGGTCCTGATTTAAAAAGACCACTTTTTTCCATTTCTTTTTTTTCTAATTCTTTGGAACGATCTTCCATATGAATATTAATTAATAAACCACAAATTTGATTACATAATTCATCGTCTAAATATTGCATTAAAAAAACCATTCTTCGACGGAAAATAAAATTGTAAATATCCGTCCACTGAGCAGGAACTTCTTCCCCCCAGCAATAAATAATACGAGGTACTCCGATAGGCATTTTTTTTTTAGTTTTCATAGATTTTTGAGAACAAACAGTACTTTCTCATTCAGTATTTTCGACTTAGAATTTAAGTTCATGTGATTACAGTAACCTATTCACTGAAATGATGCATCATAACGCTTTCTAGCAGAAAAAACATAGGTTAGATTTTGCTTCAAAACAACGTTCTAGTAACATTTTTTAAACTTATACAGATTATTTAAACTTTATTAAGATCAATTGAGTCTTTTACTTTTTTGGGTGTAATACTGTAACTCTCTTCCTAGAGCAGTAATCTTACGATCTTCTCTTACCAAAGAGAATAGAAGAGAAAAAACGAAAAAAAGATCTTTGAAAAATTAACTTACCCCCAGGGGAATTCGAATCCCCGTTTGCGCCATGAAAAGGCGATGTCCTAGGCCCCTAGACGATGGGGGCGTTTCTTCTATTATAGAAACTAAAAATCAATCCTTTTGTATAAAAATTAATGATTGATTTTCAGTTGCAATCAAGCCAAATCGAGTAATTTAGAGTTTTCTTAATTTTACAAAATTATAACAAATAAAAATTTTTTTGTCAACTTTAAAATTTTTAAGAGAATCATCATAAGTCTTTGTTTTGGACATTTTTGTTCTCCTCTAGCTTTTACAAATAAAGTTCATTTCTCGCTATAATGCTAAATTTTATTTACTATTTTTTAAAACATATAACTATTTTTTTAAAATAGTAAATAAATCCCTTTTTTTTTTATTCGTATATAAGTTTTCAAGCCAAACTGAAAATAAAAAGTATTATTTCTTACTCTTTATAAAAAATAAATACTTACAATATATAAATGATGTTATCTCATTTTAACAATATTTACTACTTTTGCTTAACTAACGACTCATTATTCAGAAAAGTTAGTTTCAATTCATGCAAAGCTTTTTTAGTACTTTATAAGAACCTAAACAAGGTCTAGTTTATTTTTCTTTAAAAAAACTACTATTCAATTTTTTATAAAGTGGAAAAAATAGAAGGATAAGAAACTACATTACTGAAATAAAAAAATACAATTTTTTTTTGTAACTTTCAAGCCTTGTCTTTCCCTAGCTTTGTTAAGCCGTTTCCCAAAGGGAAGGGAAGGCGTTTTCTTCCCGTCTATAGAAAAACCTACTTTGTCTTTTTTGCTAGAGATAAAAAAAAAGGAAACAAAAACAATAAGCACAAGTCAGTTGTGAAAAAAACCTTAAAAATGCAAAAGTACTAATAAATGAGTCAAAATTGTTAAAACGTTTTACTTTAGCCTTTTGTTATAAAATACTAAATTAAGGCGTAGTTTTTTGATTTTTTCAAACAATATAGTTTTTTATATTGTTTGAAAAACCAAAAAAATGTCTATAGACAATTTTAAAAAATTAAGCTAGAATATGTTACAATCATAATAAGTAAAAATAAAATCTTAGCTTTCATAATACTAGAAAATAAGGTTACAATTAAAAGCAGCAAATGTTTTTGAAAGTTTTTTTGACTAACAAATTTTTCTTCCATAATTTTCGACTAACACAAAAGCCTTCGTGGTGAAATGGTAGACACGCTGGTTTTAGGAACCAGTGCAGAAATGCTTGCCGGTTCAAGTCCGGCCGAGGGCAATCAGACAATTTTGAGTAAAAAAACAATAAAACTCATGTACTTTTCCAATAATTGAGTTAAAATTTTTTCGATTTTTTTTTTTAAGAGAATTAAGTTACACTTTTTATTAAAGTTTTTTCCTTGTTTTATTTAAAAGCCCCAAAAAATAAATGATGTTTCTTTTCAGTTCAATGGCTATTATCTAAAAAGACTTAAAAAATCAATTAGCCTCCAAATTATAAATTTCATTGCCGAGACTAGATTATTAATGAAACAGAGAATTGAAATAATAAATATAAAATTAAACTTCCGCTTTATTTATGCGGTGAAGGGATAATTAGCAAACCAAATCAAATTAAATTGCTTCTTTGCCTACGGCACGGGAACTGAAAAGTCTAAGAGGGACAAAAAAATACAAAGAAATCGTGACGCTCAAACTTAAACCAATACTCGAACATAATTATCTTAACGGTTTGTCTAGATAAAACAATATCACCGTTGACAATGGATAAAATTTTAAGCAACCAAGCGTGATCTCTCAAAAACTAAGAAATTTGGTTTCTAATAGTTAGGTAAAGTTGTTTATCGCATCATTAAGTCACAATCGTTGGACATAAAAATAAATTCCTAGACAAATTAACAAGTAAATCGCTCGAAGATTTAGAAGATACGTCTAGATAAAGAGTGACTAATCGAAACATTGGAGCAGTCCTAACTAAAAAAAAATAAGAACGATGCATTTTCAGACGTCTTTAAATTCAGATGAGGACTACAGAACAAAAAAGCGAATTAATATAAAAAAGTCACTAGACCTAGTTACAAAAAATTTGTTCGATAGAAATGAATTTATATTTATAGATGGAAAACGATTAGCAAAATTAACCCCTAATCTTTAACTTAAAAATATTCAGTTAGCTTAAGTTGTATAATAGTAGACTTGCACCCATGTAATAGTAGACTTGCACCCATGGTTTCTTTTGCCGTTTCCTTGCAAAGCAACACACTTTATTTCTTCCCTTTTGCCTCCTTTGCCTATGGCTTAGCTACGCTAGGAAGGCAAGGAAACGGGAAACAGCAAGGAAGGCAAGCAGTTCTACTTTCTAACAGAGAAACTTTTTAGCAAAACAGGAAATTCTCAATCTTCTTTCAAAAAAAATTTTTTTAAACCATGTCCCACGTCGTTAAAATTTATCAAACTTGTATTGGTTGTACGCAATGTGTTCGAGCTTGTCCTTTAGATGTTTTAGAAATGGTTCCATGGAAAGGGTGTAAAGCACTTCAATTAGCTTCCGCGCCACGTACCGAAGATTGTGTAGGTTGCAAACGTTGTGAAACAGCTTGCCCCACAGATCATTTAAGTGTTCGTGTTTATCTACACTCTGAAACAACCCGAAGTATGGGACTAGCTTATTAATTTAAGGTTATTTTTTTAGGAAAGAAATGTAAAACAACCTATAAAAATTTTCTTATGTTGGACACATATCTTTCTAAGAAAAATAAAGAAACAAAAAATCAGATCCATTATTGTTTTAAACAAGATAACGAATGATTAAATAATTAATCAGGATCTTATTAGAATTTGCTTTTCAATTATTGGCTCAGTATTTTACTTTTGGCTTTTTCAAAAGATATGTATGAAGAAATCTCGTAGAAAAAACAATGATTTGCTCCACTTGCTTTCCCTTGCTGTTTCCCTTTTCTTTTTCTCTTTCCTTGCTGTTTCCTCCCTATGGGAAGCGAAGCAACCAAAGGAAAGGAACGAAATGAAATGGGTTGCTTCACTAGCAAAACAAAGGAAATGCAAGGAACACAAAAAACCTGTATTTCTTGGTTTTCACAGTCATTAATTTTTGTTTTTTAAAACTATTAAATAAATATGTTAACAATCACGAGTTATATTGGTTTACTTATTTTTGCGTTACTATCTACTTTGGGAATTTATTTAGGCTTGTTAAAAGTTATAAAATTAATCTAATTTTTTCTATTTGTGATAAACTAAAATTTAGTGTGAGATAAAAAGAAACCTTCCCCCATTTAAGTTTTTAAATGGGGGAAGGTTTCTTTTTATCTCACACTTTCCCAAAAAACAGAAATCGAATGTCACAATGCCAAAAAATCTACGACTAATAAAAAACAAAACGACTAGAAAGTAAATCTCATGACATTTTAAAAAATAAAAATAACCCCTCAACTGTAACTCTTTTTTTGAGAAAAGATATAAAGCTTGCTTTAAAAAAAACTTACGCACAAAAAAACAAAGTTTTAGTAGCTGAAGAGTAACTGAATAAGCAAAATAAAATTTTGTCAACCTTCAGACCAGTTTTGCTAATAATTAACTAAGTGAATTTTCAAAAATAGATAAGGAATCATAAAACCTTGAACTATATAAAAAATTTAAGGGTCCACTAAAGAATTTGGAAATTTCATTTAATAAAAAAAATATCATTGTTTAGAAACTAATATAAAAACAAATATTTCTAACTTATTTAGTCTCAAGTAATTTCTTTATTTCTTTAAAAGAATTAACATTTTGCAAAGTTTTTATTTTGTAGGATTTTATAGTGTAAATTGAAATTGGAATTTCAATCAAAGAACATTTTGAAGA
>Ga0209067_10000957_pt1 | contig 18150 bp, 15 predicted proteins | sample ColStrG_CSR_2013_FD_187199 | JGI IMG/M metagenome (GOLD analysis project Ga0209067, IMG submission 187199) | Freshwater sediment microbial communities in response to fracking from Pennsylvania, USA - Cold Stream Run_MetaG_CSR_2013 (SPAdes)... | ecosystem: Environmental > Aquatic > Freshwater >...
ACGCGCCGCACAATTTCCGCGGCAAGTGCGGACGATTCCTTCTCTAATCCCGATTCTGCCGCCACACGATCGGCTTCAATATCCTTCTTCGCCGCCTGCACCTGGGCCTGCGCCTTGCCGCGCGCTTCATTTACCGCGGCGCTGCGGGCATCAAGCGCCGCCTGCCGCCGCGCTTCCTGGGCCCGAAACACCACGGCCCGCGCCTCGCGCAGTCGCTGCTCATACTCGGACGTGCGCGCCTCGGCCGCGGCGATATCGGCGCGCGATTTCTCCACCGCTCCCTCAGTCTTGCTCCGCCTCGCGGCCAGCACGCGCTGCAGCGGCTTGTGCACAATCGCCGAATACAGAGCGTAGAGCAACGCCACAAGAATTACTGTCGGCACTGCTCCGAGCAGTAATTCCCCTAGTTGATGAAGCGTCTGATCCATGTGGTGCTGATATAGACCGGAAAATGAGGGCTATGAAAACTGTTAAGTCTAACGTCCCGAGCAGTTTGTGTCAACGCGAGGAAGAAACTTCCGCTGTTTGCTCAAGTTGCTGGCAGCCCGGTGACTGCGGGTGTACACTTCCCGCCAGTTCGCAAGCAAGAAAGCTCAGCGACAGGAGACTTGAAATGATTGTAAACACAAGAGTATTTGCTGCTGTTTGCGCCACGATCATCGGACTTGCGGCGCCCCTTTGTGCCCAGAATGCAGAGTTTGCACCTGTTGTACCTACCACCGGCACTTTCGTCTTCAACTTCACGATCACGGCATCTTCGACAGTTCCTAAAAACGGTGTTGTCGTCTGCAATGCGACCGCTAGCTTGACCGAGACTGGCGGCCAAAGCATTGTCCAGAAAGCTACAGGAGTTGCTACCCTGAGCGGCGGCAAGTGGCTCTGCAAAGCCTCGATGCCGTACTCATGGGCGCTCGCCACGGCATCCTCTGACAAGGTCCTTCTCGGCTATTCGGTCGAAATCGACTATGCCCTCCAAGTCACGGCGACCAACGGGACTACAACGGCCGCCGAGATTGTCTCGCTAGACCACGTCAGCGAGAACCTTGGTTTCATCTCGGTACCTTTGAGTGGCGCCACTACGACCGAAACAGTAAGTGCAAGGATCTGAAGGAGTTCGGGATACGTCCGTAATACCGTTAGGTGGCAAAGAAGCGCAGGCGTTCGCGGACGGCGAGCGCCCGCGGCTATTGTAGGCAATCTTCTGCACATTAAGCTTGACTTCCTAGCCCAAAGCGCTAGCATGTAACTATCACCTCCGATCCAATTCAGGATCGAATGGGCCGATAGCCAAGGAATGTCACCGCTTCTTGGTTGCCGGCCCATTTAATTTCTAGTTCGTCGTATTCTCATAGTCGCGGGCTGCCGCCAACGACGCCCCTTACCCCACCACCCACTCCCTCACCCTTCTCACTACCGACTCCGGCGCATCCGCTTCGAGTTCCACGGCCCCGTCCTTGTATGCCCGCGAATAAATACGCGCCCGCGCTTCGAGCAGCGCCAGTATCTTGCCTTCTTTTTGGGGCACGCGCAAATGCACGCGGCTGATCGGGTCTTCTTCGATCATCGCGTCGATGCGCTCTAACAGTCGCTTCAGCCCTGTGCCCTCGACCGCTGATACATACAGAGTCTTCGCCTCACCGCGCTGCGCATCGGCGATTAGATTCTTAGCCACTTCCTCGTCCAACAGGTCGACCTTGTTCATCACACGAAGGCGCGGCTTCTTCTCCGCTTCCAATTCTTTCAGGACGATTTCCACCTGGGCGTCCTGCTCCGCCGAAAGGCGGCTGCTGGCGTCGGACACATGTAGAACGAGCGAGGCCCGCTGCACCTCCTCCAGTGTCGCGCGAAAGGCCGAGACCAGAGTGTGCGGCAGGCTGCGGATGAATCCCACCGTGTCGGACAACAGCACTTTTCTTTTCGAGGGCAATTCCACGCCGCGAATCGTCGGATCGAGCGTGGCAAACATTTTCGGGGACGACAAAACCGCGGCCCGGGTCAGGGCATTGAACAGGGTCGACTTCCCCGCATTGGTATAGCCCACCAGCGCCACGGTGGCCACTGGCGCCGACTCCCGCCGCTGCCGTTGCTGGGCGCGAATCCGGCGTACATTCTCAATTTGCTGCTCCACATGCCGGACGCGCCGCGCGATCTTCCGGCGATCGGTCTCCAGCTTCGTTTCACCGGGACCGCGGGTGCCGATACCGCCGCCAAGTTGCGACATCTCGACGCCGCGCCCGGCGAGCCGGGGCAGCAAATAGTGCAACTGCGCCAGTTCGACCTGCAACTGGCCTTCCCGCGTGCGCGCATGGCGCGCGAAAATGTCGAGGATGAGCTGGGTGCGGTCGATCACCCGCCGCTGCACGATTTTTTCAATATTGCGCTGCTGCGAAGGACTGAGGTCGTGATCGAACAGAACTACGTCGGCGTTCACCGAAGCGGCCGCGCCGGCAACTTCTTCCAGCTTGCCCGCGCCGATCAGCGTTGCCGGATCCACGCGGTCGCGGCGCTGCAAGATCTCGCCCACGACCTTCGCCCCGGCACTCTCGGCCAGCGTGCGCAACTCCGCCAGCGATTCATCCGCATCGTACTCGGGAATGCTGGGCTTGCTGCTGGACTTCACCGCGGCCCCAGCGGCCCCTGCCTTCGCTGGCTGCATGGCCGAAGCATCACGCGCCGCCGCGGCTTGTGCAGTGACGGTTCCTTTGGCGCTCCGCCCGCGCGTGCGCACATCGAGGCCCACGAGAAACGCGCGTTCGGTTTCGTCGCGCACACCCTGGTCACGCGAAACCTGGCTCGCGAGAGGCACACGTCTGCCTGTGCGCGGAGCTTCGCGGGATGTCTTGGATTGAGAACGTCCCAAACTGAAAACGCCTTACCCGTCGGTGCCCGAAGCGGTCGCCGCTGAAGCCGGCGCGGCCGCGGTTCCGGCGCTGATCGGCCTGTCCGTATGCGTCACGTGCGGGCCGTGCGTCGCCGCCACTCGCCCCATCACCACGGTCGAGATGGCATGTTTGAAGATGAGTTGCTCCTGACCGTTCGCCTCCAGCACAACGGAGTACTTGTCGAAAGAGCGGATGCGGCCCGTTAACTTCACCCCACTGAGCAAATAAATCGTAATGCTTGCTCTCTCCTTGCGGGCCGTGTTGAGGAAGGAATCCTGAATGTTTTGCGCCGGCTTATTGCTATCCATCGCCGATCTCCTCGCTTTTTAGACTGCGAACAAACCACTCTCCCTCCCAAAGAACCGCATCCCTGGCAGGGCTAAGGCCAACAGCATGTTCCCGAAACCTCCCCGCAGGCCACGGGAACAAGGGGGGACAATCTCGCCGGCCCGCGCCGTGAATGGGCACTACCGGCAGACAGATAGAGGTACGATACGGCGATCTGGGCCGCTTTTCAACCCGGAAGTTACAAAAACTTGCGCACATGTTGACAGATCTTGCAGCCAGAGTGCAGACTTTCCTCGACTCAGCGGCCGTGCTGGATAAGATTCCGCGGCTCGCGAGCTTTAGCGTTCACTGCGGGCTGGCTGTCCCGTCTTCGCCGGGCGCTTTAGGTCTCAAAGCCGTTCGGGGCCCCACAACCATCAATTTCAAAGTTGGCGGAGGAAATCTATGCACCATTTTGTGGCAATGGCAGCCTCTTTCGTGGCATTCATGGCACCCCAACACACCGGCAAGGAGGCCACCATGCTTATTTTGCGGTGGTTTCACTTCCTGGCCGGGATCCTGTGGATCGGCCTGCTTTATTTCTTCAACCTGATCAACGTCCCCTTCATGAAGCAGGTGGACGCCGCCATGAAACCCAAGATTTTTCAGAACCTGACTCTGCCCGCTCTGAACTGGTTCCGCTGGAGTTCGCTGGTCACGGTCTTCGTCGGCTTCTGGTATTGGGGAGAATTCTACGTTGGACCGGATGCCGACTTGAAGGGAGGCGGGGCTCTCGCCACCATCGGATTCTTCCTACTGCTTTGGATCGTGGTCTGGGCCATCCTGTTCTTCGTGATCAAGAAGATGACTCCCAGCGGATACGTCCTCGGAGCTATCACCGCCATCGTCTGCATCGCGGCCGGATGGCTGTTCGTGAACTACACGCCCGTCGGCCAGGACGACAACCATGTGCTCTCGATCGGCGTAGGCGGCGGCTTCGGCATCGTGATGCTATTCAACGTATGGGGCATCATCTGGCCCAACAACAAGAAGATCATTAGAGGAACGTTGGCCGGCACGCCCCCGGCGGACGCCGCTACCTTAGCCCGCCAGGCATTCCTGGCCTCGCGCACGAATTTCTTCCTGTCCGTGCCACTGCTGTTTTTCATGGCCACGAGCTACCACTATGTGATCTTCGGGAAGTAGAAGTTGTTTCTGATTTTTCCAGGCCTCGTGCAAAAGCGCGAGGCCTTCTTTGTGTTTCCGTCGAAACGCCAAGGTCGGAAATCCTTCTCCATGATTGTGAGTTCGGGAATGAGATCCGGACCAGGCATCTCTGCTCTGACGTTGCTCTGAGGTGAAGAAGGCGCCGCAGTAATCCTTGGTGCGTCCTCGTCCGATTGGGCATCTAGCGAGTCGATGCGGCCGCATTCCGAAAAGCTGGATGACCTTAATGGACCAGTCAAAAGAAAGGCCGGCCTTGCGGCCGGCCTGAGTCAATGTCCGAAGCTGACTTCGGACCAATTAGAAGGTGAACTTCGCTCCCAACTGTACAAGACGCGAGTTCGTGAAACTCCGGATGGAAGTAATGCGGCCAAAATTGGTGCTGTCCACATTCCCACTCGGGTTCGCGAAATTGGTGTGATTAAACGCGTTGTAAGCTTCCAACCGCAGCTGCAGAACTTTCCCCTCCGTGATCGTGGTGTCCTTTTGGATGGAGAAATCCAGGTTGGTATAGCCAGGTCCACGGAAATAGCCGCGGGACACGTTGCCGTACTGCCCGAGCGGAGCATCGGTCATCGCGGTCGGATCGAACCAGTAGTGGGTGCGAACGTCGCCACCGAGCGGCGAGGTGAAAGTCGTCGAACGCGGGTCGACTGCATGCGGCCGGAAGACCGTCTGTGGCCGATCGCCGCAGCCGTAGAATGAGAAAAACCAACTGCAAGTGAGCGACGGGACATTGCTGTCCTGGAAGTTAATTGGGAAGCCGCTTTGCAGCGTGTTGATGGCCGTGAGGCGCCATCCATTGAAGACTCGATCCGGAGCCCCTGCCCACACCTTGTGCAGGCTGGGAATCTCGTAGCCGCCGCTGATCACCCAGCGGTGACGAGCGTCGAATGCCGAACTACCATAGTCGCCGCGGAAATTGCCACTCTGGTTGACACCACCCGAAAGCTGGAATGAGGTGTCCTCAAAGCTCGAACTGACGTCCAGCGAGTGAGACCAGGTATAAGCGCTCAGGAAATCCAGGCCGTGGCTGAAGTGCTTATCCACGGTCACCTGCAGCGAGTTGTAGTGAGACCAGCCGCCATTCGTTTGCCAGCCTGCGTTGCCCCAGATGCTTCCGTCATACGCGTAGTGGCTGGGGAAGTTGACGGGTTGAAGCAGCGGATCGCCAGAGCAAGTCGGATCAGCCAGACAGGCCTGCACGCCCGCAGCGGTCGTCGGATTAAAGGTGTAAGAGGTGAAGAGCTTCTTGCCGGTTGCCCCCACGTAACCGACGCGCAGGATCGTCTCACCCGGCAGTTGTCGCTCGACGGTCAGGTTGTAATTGGTGGAGTAAGGAGTAGTGGCGCCCTTGGCGCTCGAGTTGAGTCCTGCCCCCATCGGGTAGAACTGACTAAAGTTCACTGATACTCCCTTCCCTGGCGGGGTGTAGGGGAACTTGTTCGGAAGGGTCCCGCCGCCATTGATGTCCGTCCACGGATCGGGGAATGACGCGTTCAGCCCTTGCACATCGCCGGCGCCATTGCTCGTCTGGCCGAAGGGCGGAATCCCCAAGTCCTGCAGGTTCAATTCTTCCTCGGAACGATTGAAGTACCAGCCAATGCCACCACGGATGGACATCTTGCCAGGTCCGCCCGTCAACTTGTTGTTCATATCCGGACTGAAGGCGAAGCCGAAACGCGGGCCGAAATGGTACTTGGTCCGCAGCAGACCGGTCTTGGTGCAACCCGCGTCTCCGGTTACAGTGTACCCAGCCGGAGCCGTGGGGAGAACGGTCGACTGAACACCCGGTTGGAAACAGAAGCGGGCGATCCCACCGTTCTGATACTCCGCAATCGGTGTGTCGACCTGGAACCCCGTGCCGTAGGTCAGGGTCAGGTTGTTCTTGACCTTCCACTGATCCTGGAAGTAAAGGTAGTGTTCGTATGCGTCGGCGATAATGATCGCGCCTGAGCCCTGATTGTAGGTGGCGGGAACCCCCAGCAAGAAATCCAGTCCGGGATCTCCGGTGGAGTACTGCCCGGTCTGGTCGAACGTGAACGCACCATTGTTGCGGGCCAGGAAGGGATTCCAGACCTGGAACTTGCGGCCGTCATAGCCGAACTTGAAGGCGTGCCCCCCCTTGATCCAGCTGAAATTGTCGGTTACTTGGTACGTCTGGTCCTTGCGCGGCTGCGGGCCATTGGTCGTCCCGCCCAACGTGAAGTATCCAGTGATCGCCATGCTGGGATAGCTGGACGCCGAGGCCAATTGCGGAAGGATGTTCGGGAATCCTACAGAAGCCGGGGTTACAACTTTCTGCGGTTGACCCGTCGGGAAATTGAGGCGCGTGTAACCCAATCGGAATTCGTTCAGGACATTCTGGCTGATGGTGTGGGTCCAGGAACTGGTGAACTGCTTCGTGTACGGCAGGCTACTATCTCCAAATCCAGGCAAGTTAGCACCGCTGAACGGTATATCGTTCAGCGTGGAATTGTCGTTCGCGAAACCGTAGAACCACAGCGTGTCCTTTGAACTGATCGTCCAGTCAAACCTGCCGGTGTGCTGGTTGGTTTTTTGTGTCGTAACGGGGTTGAATGAGTATTCAGTCCCGAAGTTGGGCAGGGGCACGAACTTCTGCACCAACTGCGTTGACAACGCGTTGTAGTTCGAAGTCGGAACCACGCCACCGACGAAGCAAGAAGCCCAGGTCGTTCCAGCCGGGCAGGCTTTCCCGCCTGGCCCGGTGATGCTCAGGTTTTTCGGGATACTGTTCGTGCTTATGGCTGCGGGGTCCCATGTTCCGCTTAGCTGTGCCTGCGTGAACACCGTTGGCAGGGCAGTGAAGTTAGCTCCTGGCGTGCGGGCACGTAAGATCTCCAAACCGTAGAAGAAGAACATCTTTTTCTTCCAAATCGGCCCGCCGATCGTCCCACCGTAGCGGTTCTGGTGAATCGGTGGCGCAGTAAGCTGAAAGAAGTTGTGGGTCTGCAGGAACGAGTCTCGGTAAAACCAGAACCCTGTGCCATGCAAGCTGTTCGTTCCTGACTTGGTTACGGCGTTCAGGATTGCCCCCGAGTTGCGGCCGAATTCCGGATTCAGCGTATTGGTGACCATCTTCACTTCGGCGATGGTGTCCGGATTGGGCGTGGCCAGCGGCGAGTTCAACGGGAGATCGTTGAAGTCGTTGCCGTTCATCAGGTAACTGTTCTGCTGCGCCTGACTGCCGTTGGTGGAGTAGTTTGTGCCAAACCGCGTATCGGGCGTAACCACGCCTGGCAGAGTCTGCTGCAATGTGACCCAGTTGCGGCCAATGAGCGGCAGATCAACAAGCTTCTTTGAGTCGATGTCGGCGGTCAGCTGAATGCTGGTCGTATCGACTTGCACGGGATTCGCTTCGACTTGGATTGATTCGGAGACCGCTCCGACTTCCAGCTTCACATTCAAGGCATAAACCTGATCGAGATTCAGGTGAATGCCCGACGCTTGGAAGGTTTTGAAATTCGGCGCAGTGATCGTCACTTTGTAATTGCCGATGGCAAGCTGCGGGAAAACGAAGCCTCCGGTCTGGCTCGAAGTCACCTTGGTTTCGACACCCATCTCGGTGTTGGTGGCTGTGACCGTGATGCCAGACAACGCGGCTCCGCTGGGATCGGTCACCGTGCCGCGGATACTTCCGTAGAGGTTGTCGGCATGGGCAGGCTGCACAGCGACCGACATTGCGATCACACCGATCACGAGTGCAAGGATCGCGAAATTGATGGTCCGTTTCATTTAGTTTTCTCCTCGAATCTTGAAACTACAGCACCCGCCCGCGCGGGCATCTCCAACTACTTCCAACCAAAAAACAAGTGTTTTGTTTCGAACGGCCTAGATGCAGGTCTATGAGAGAAGATGAAGGCCGAAACAATACTGGCGTACACATGCACGGTCACTATTTGTGCAAGTCACAAACCAAAACAAAAGCAACAACAAACACCTATTTTTCAGTCAGTTAGCGTCATGCCCCTGGGGCACGTTTACCAAAATGCATAGGCTTCACGAAGTGGTTCTATGGTTTCTGGAAGAAGTAGACTTTCTTCCCTACTTCTGAGGAGTCAGTGCCGCCGCCTCACAGCCGTCCGGACGGGCCTGGGAACCGCCTCGCCGGGGGCCAGGACACGCCGCACGATCGGGGTATTGAGTTTGTATTTGCGGTCGGTGATATTGCCCGCCTCATCCTTGACCTGGAGGATAAACACGGGCAGGTTTCCTTCCTTCTCGAAATTCTCCTGCGTCACCCTGACGGGCAGAACCCCGTTCAGTCCGTGCTCGCGGTAGGCAGTTTCGTAGCGGTGCTTGCGCGCGTTCCAGGTAAAGACGCGCACCTGATCGAAGTCGTAGGGCAGGCCGTCGTGGGGGTCGGTCAGCACGCATAGGTATTGCGAAATTTTTCTCCGCACGCCCTTATCGTTATCTTCCGCCTCGTTCAACACGAAGAAGGCGACAAAGCGCTGACCCTCGGCATACTGTGCGATTTCCAGCGGGACGTCGACGTCTACCATGCGGGTCAGGACCCATCCCACACGGCCCTGATCGTCGCGCACCAGCCACCAGTCTTCGAGCACCGGCACGGGCGCGGGCTTCGCCCCAGGTTTCGTGCCGGCTGCAGCCACGGCAGGCTTGGCCGTGGGCAGCGCGCCAGCCTGTTTCTCAGCGGTCGCTCGCTTCAGGAGCGCGACCTTCGCGCCCGAAGCCAACTGGTAAAGATGCTCGGTTTCGCGTCCTGGAGTGACATGCAGATTCGTGTCGTTCCGCAGAATGCCGGGAGCCTGCACTGGATCGTTCAGGTTGTCCTGGGTAAGTTTCTGCAGCGCGTCGAAGGTCTTCTGATCGACGAGGTATCGCTGCTCAATCCAACCCTCGATGCCGCTGGCCGTGCGGACGCGCGCGAAGCGCTTTTCGTGGTCCAGGACCTCGACTCGCTCACCGTTCTTGACGTTTCCGACGCGGTTAAAGATTGTAGAGACCTGGTCCCGCAACGCCGCCTGGGGCGCTGAGACGTAGGCCACTTCGAGGACGCGGTGGCGTCCGTGGCCGCAGCCCGCAAGCAGCATGGCAGCCGTTCCCAGCGCCAGCAAAAGGCGGCCAACGCGCGATGAAACCAACCGTCTCACAGGGTGTGATGAGGAGAACTCTCCACTATAGCGCGTTCCCGCGACCATTTCGTGTCACGAAGGTTTACCTCCGCTGCACGTCTTACGCTCGCGTGGTTGATGGGACGGTAGAATCAACATTCCGGGCCGACGAACTGACACTTCGGTTACCATAGATGGAAGCATTGGAACGTCGGGTTTCGGGACGCTCCAGGCTGCCAGAAAGACATTTCCAGCGTCTAAGGATATGGGGATTTCTCCAAGAAATATGCTGAAAGCAATGATGAAAGCAATCGTCAAGGGCAGTTTCGCTGTTTTATCGCTGCTTCTGGTGACCATGGCCGCGAACGGTGGCGCCTCGGCGCAGGACGCGCCGGAAGTTCTGCGTCCGCCCAAAGGAGCGCAGGTGGCCATCGTTGTATTCGAAGACCTGCAGTGTCCAATGTGCCGGCGCACGGCGCCGCTGGTCGAGCAGGCCTCGAAGACCTATAAGATTCCGGTCGTGCGGCATGATTTCCCGCTACCCATGCACAACTGGTCGTACCAGGCGGCTGTGATGGCGCGATATTTCGATACCCACTCCAAGGCCTTGGGCAACGAGTTCCGCGACTATATTTTCGAAAACCAGCTAGAGATTAATCCCCAGAACCTGCGCGCCTACGCGGAGAAATTCGCCACCGCGCACAAGGTCGACTTCCCCTTCGTGATCGATCCTAACGGCAAACTCGCCAGCCAGGTCAACGCGGACCGCGACCTCGGCACCGCCATCAAGCTGAGTCACACTCCCACGGTGTACATCGTGAGTAGCCGGAATCCAAGCAAGCCTTACATCGAGGTCAAGGACAACACACAGCTCTACTCCACTATCGACGCGATGATGAAGGACTAGTTGTCGGCGCGCCGGCTCTGACGGAGAACACCAAGCCAACTACCATCGACTAACAGCGAATGAAGCCGGCTCAGTCCGGCCGCCCGGTGTAGTGCTCGGTGGAGTGCACGTGTTCGTGGTCTTCCAGAGACTCCAGGTGCGTGATGACTTCCGAAGGCGTACCCAATTCCACGGGCAGCCGTTCTTCCAGCAGGGTCGCCAGACGATGTGCTTCTCCGACGCCCGTCGCTTGCGGAAATAATAAGTGCACTTCGATGATCTGACGGTATCCGGTGGTGCGGAAGCGCACACCGTGGTAGTGCACGCCTAATTCGCTGCAAATCGCGTCCAGCTTTTCGCGAATCTGTTTGCCGACGTCAGGATCGGAGTAGTCGAGCAGTCCCACGGCCGAGCGCCATGCCAGGCGTCCCCCGGACCACAGAATGTTCAGCGCCACCGCGATCGCGATCAGCGGATCGAATGGCTTCCATCCAGTCAGCATGACGAGGCCGAGCCCGGCTACCACACCAAAACTGGTGAAGCTATCGGTCAACACGTGCTTGCCATCGGCTTCGAGAATGAGGGAGTGGCTGCGCTTGCCCACGCGCAGCAGATACCAGCCCAGCCACGCATTCAGCAATCCGGCCGCAAGCAACAGCAGGGCGCCCGATCCGAGGTGGTCGAGCGGCAACCCGGCCAGCCATTTCTCGACCGCCTCCACCAGGATCCATATGGCGGCCACCACGATCATGGCGCCTTCAAATCCGGCGGAGAAAAACGTGATGCGCTCGTACCCGTAGAGAAACGTCGGACCTGCGGGCTTGGTGCTCAATCGCAGGCTGAAAACTGCAAACGCTACCGCGATGACGTGCACCACCGACTCGGCGAAGTCCGACAGGATGGCCGCCGATCCGGTCATGTAATAGGCCGTGGTCTTGCCCAGCAGCATCAACACGCCCACCGCCAGCGACAAGCGCATGGCAAACCGCGCCGCCTGCAGCTCGCGCTCGTCGCGCTGCGCTGGCGACAGGGGCACCGGCTGGACTGTAGCGTTCTCCGTCATGAGTGGTTCGATGCTGTTCATCGTCACACGAAGGCTGAAAGAGAGAATGTGATTGGGATCACACTTCCCGCGAACGTAGAATGGAAACCCAAAATTCGATTCCGAAGAGAATTCTTGAACTTCTGAACCGCTCAATGCGGGAGTGATTCGTTTCCCAGGTTAAGCTAAGATAAGCCGGCTGTAGTGCTAGGAGTCACAGCGTGAATGAAGTCGGCGCTTTTAAAGCCAAGAACCCCTCGGGGATTCTGCTGGACGGGTAGAGCGTGGCGAGGAAATCGTCATCCCTCGTCATGGGAAGGCGGGCGCGCGCCTCGTTCCCAAATACCCGGCGCGCAGATCCGAAACAAGCCTTGTCGGCATTTGAGCGGATTCGCGAACGTGCGCGCCAGCTCCAGAAGAAAAGGCCCTCGCCCTTCAACTGGCCTGCTCTGAAGAAGCTCCGAGATCAAGATCGGCCCTGAGGGATCTGCAAACCTGTCTTATGAGCTTCGTTCTCGACACTTCAACAGCCCTTGCCTGGGCGTACAGTGATAAACCCACACACGCAGTAACGCAGGTGTTTGATCGGCTCGCTCAGAGTGGCGCCTGGGTTTCGGGACTGTGGCATCTGGAAATCGCCAATGTCCTGGAGATGGGTGTGCGACGCAAGCGCCACAGTGCCCAGTTCCGCGATGCCACGCTGGCCGATCTGGCGCAACTCCCGATAGATGTCGACGGCGAAACTGATCACCAGGCATGGGGAGCAGCCCTGCGTCTTGCCATCTGCCACGAACTGACGCTCTACGATGCCGCTTACCTGGAACTAGCGTTGCGGCGGAATCTGCCCCTCGCCACCCTGGATGCGGACCTGCGTCGTGCGGCATGCACGGAGAAAGTGAAAATGTTGCTGTAAGAGAATCGTGTGCCCCATTTCTCGCGCGTGCTTTGCGCTAGAAATGGGGCACACGCGTTTAAGCGGCCGGTAGTCCGGTTAGTTCACCGTGATCGTGATGGTGTTGCTGCTGGCAACGTTGCAGAGCGTAGCACTCACCGTGGTTGATGAAGGCACCGGTGCGCTGCTGCTGATCGTACCTGTATTACCGCTGAACGTAAGAATACTGGTATCGGCAGGGGTCCAGGTCACGATCGTAGAGACATCCACTCCAGACTGGCTCCCAACGTTGGCCGTCGCAGTGAACGTAATTTGCGTGCCCGGCGGTCCAGCGCTGGCGTCAGCACTAATGGTGAGGCTGGTGACGGCCGGACACACCGAGACCGTAGCGTTGGTTGTGGACGTAATCGCACCATCACTGGCGGAAATTGTTGCAGTACCAATCGTGGTCGCGGTTTTGGACGCCTGGACCAGGCCAGTGTTCATTCCGACGGTGGCTACGGAGGCGTTGGAGGAAGTCCACACACACTTGCTGGTCACGTTTGACGTGCTTCCGTCATTGAAGGTCCCGGTCGCAGTCATCTGATAGGTCTGGTTTGTGCTAAGCGACAGAGTGGTCGGGCCAATCGCGAGGCTGCTCAGCGTCGGGTCCACGAAGAACCCGTTGCAGCTTGCTGCTACCAACGCTAGGGTCACGAGCGCGGCGAAGGCGCAGGTAAAGCGCAGTTTGGACTTTAATGAAGGCATATTCGTTACCGCTCCTTGGGCACACCCAGCTCGGCTCATCCTGCCTGCCAACCGGTTTTGAAAAATTGTAGCAGAGACGATTTCGCCCGGTGCGCACCGCAGTACTTGAACCCGCGGCGCGGAACCAGTTCCTATCCGCCCAGGCTATCCGCTCTGCAGGTCACTCCTGGACCGCTCCAGACAGACCACCGGACAAGCTCTTTCCCGGATAGAACGAGGGACCTCGTGCTGGCTTGCACAGAATTCATCCGTCAGCAGGTTTTTTGGGGGAGAACCGGTGTTTTTAGACTACGTCCGGGCCGGGCCTGCTTCTTTGCTCTTCGACAAAGACGCGGAAGTCAAGGCAATCCGGAAAGGCCCCCTTTTCGCAAGAAACGTGAGAAATGGGGCATCCCGAAAGACTCGGCTGCCCGGCTTCTACTTGCCCTTGTGGTGCTCGGGCTGATTCTTGGGCGGAGGCGGGCTCGACTTGTGCTGTTCAGGCCGGGGCGCGCTCGGCTTTGGTTGGGGCGCCGGCCTCGAAGCGGTCTCCGGATGGGGCTGATTCTGCGAATGGTTCTGATTCCCCCCCGCCGCGTTCCCAGCGCCTCCCTTCGAAGGCGGCGTGAACGGCCGGAATTCGCTATTGGATTTGTTCTGCTGGCCCGTCACGTTCGAGTTGCCGGTTGGATGGTTCTGATTTCCACCCGCCACGCTTCCAGTCCCGCCCTTCGACGGAGGAGTAAACGGCCGGAACCCCTGATTGGATTTGTCCTGCGGGCTCGGCTTGGTGGTGCCAGTCGGACGGTTGGCGTTGTTCGAATTCGCCGGGGTGAGCGGACGAACTCCCGCCACCGCCGGACCGCGCGCCTCTTTCGGCGACATGGCTGGTGGATGATACGCTGCGCCCGCAGTCCGTGCTGGAATGGCGGAGTGGCTGCTGAAGTCGCCGGCTTTGGCCGTCGCGGCAATCGCGGGTTTGCCCTGGTTCACGCTGGCGAAGTTCTGTTTGTTTTGACTGGCCAGGTGTTCGTGCTGCTGCTGCGTCGACAGCGGAGCGGTATGCTGCTCGTGCTCGGCCATTCGTTCCTGCTGCGTCGGTTCGGCCTTCACGCCGCCCGTGCCGCCGTTGTAGCTGACGTTGTTGACGGTCGTGTTGTTCACGATCACCGTCTTGTTGTAGACGTTAGTCACATTGGTGACGCTGACGTTGGTCACAGAGCGGTTGTAATAGAACGATCCGCCGCGCCACTCGCCGCCGCCAAAACCGACTCCACCGTAACCGTAGCCGTAGTTGATGCCGCCATAAAAACCGATGTGAGGGCCCCAGTACCCAGCATGCCATCCATAGAATCCGCCGGCAAATCCCCAATACCCAGGCGTCCAGAGCATGCCCACCGGCGCGACCACCCAGGTTCCGGGAACCCAGTAATAGCCTTCGTCGTCGTTCCAGGCCCAATAGCCCGGCGTCCAAAAGTAGCCCGGTCCCGGGCAGATGGGCTGCGCATAGACCGGCAGCGCCGGCGGACCGATACGGACCGAAATACCCACCGCGATCTGCGCGAACGACGCAGCAGAAAAACTCAGAAAGGTCACAGCCAATAACAGCCAGCGCGCTACCGATCGATTCATTTTCATTGTCCTTACCCCTTGATCACCGATGCTGAACGAGTGCCTTGCAGCCTGCGCCATCATTTTGGCTCAAAATCTCGCATCGGCCCGCCATTACGTTCCTCCCTTGTAAACACTGAACTTTGGAGTATGTTGCACCAGGCCAAAACTATTTTGGAATGTGGAGCTTCCGGGCATGGCCGATGCGGCCCGCGAGCGCCTGACTGTGAGGGAAATCGTATCCGGTCAACCGCAGCAATTGCTCCACACCAGTGGTCTAGAACTAGTTTGTCTTCCGGCCGCGCGCGATCCGCTCGTCGATGGGCTTGCGGCCGACGAAACCTTCCTGTGTCCCGTGCCAGTGGGCGATGGAGGTCTCGCCCAGCTTCCAGCAAAGCAGAAGAATCTCACCTTCGACTTCGCAGGGGAAATCCAGCAGACCAATGTCGAGGTCCTTCACCTGCACTCCAATGGAGTCAATTTCGGCGATGGCGTCCTTCGCGCGCTGCTCGGCCTTCACGCGTTCGGCCTTGCGCCGCGCCAACGGGACGACGTCGACGTGCGTGCCGCCATTCAGAAAGATCCGGTGATTCAATTCCTGTTGCTCGGCCTCGAATTCCTCCATCACCTTCTTGCCGGCGATGGCGGCACGCAGCAACGACTCGAGCACAGGCAGCAGCGACTGCGCCTCCTCGAGAGTAAAAGTGCGGTCTGACATGGGATGAATCTATTTTACTGCACATTAAGGTCCTATGGCACACGCTCCACACTTTGTCCAACAAAAATGCGGCTGGGAAACGACGTTCCCAGCCGCTCGTGCAAGGAGCTTCCGCAAGGAGAGTTATTGCGGAAGAATCACAGAGTCGATGACGTGAATGACTCCGTTGGAACACTTGATGTCGGTCTTGATCACGTTGGCGTTATCGACCATGACCTTGCCCCCTTCCACCATGATCTTTACGTCCTTGCCGTTCACCGTCTTGGCTTCGTGCAGTTTCACCACGTCCTTGGCCATGACGTCGCCCGGCACTACGTGATACGTCAGGATCTTGACGAGCTGGTCGTGATTCTCAGGCTTGAGCAGTTCGTCGACGGTGCCTGCTGGCAGCTTGGCAAAAGCCTCGTCGGTCGGGGCGAATACAGTGAAAGGCCCTGGGCCCTTCAGCGTGTCAACCAGGCCGGCGGCCTTTAGCGCGGCAGCCAGCGTCTTGAAATCGCCTGCCTCCACGGCCGTTTCCACAATGTCTTTCTTGCCCATGCTGCCCGCGCTCGCAGTAAGCGACAGCGTCAGCAGGGAGAGTGCAAAAGCAAGTGCGATACGTTTCATTCGGTGAATTCTCCTGATGGATTTCTTTGCGTCTGACCTACGTACGATTTAATGATGGGGCAAATATGTTTGAGGAAGATGAAAATCAGCGTTCCTTACCAATTGGTTTGATCGGGAGTATCAGACGACCGCCGTTTTGTGCACTCAGGGTAAAACCGCAGGGAGAGCCGAGGAGGGCGCTTCAGCGTGTCCGGCCGTGCGAAGGATCGGACGACATGGCCGTGTTCACGTCCACGTGCAGCCTCTGCGCGGCGAACGCTCCTGGCGGATAACAATTGCCGTCGCGGCTGTAGTTGGTACAGTGCGCGGCAACGTCGTTGCGCCGCGGAGACTGCGCAAACTGCCAGACCTCGGCGAAGGCAACGCCACTTTGCGCTGGAGTTGGCGGATGCTGCGGGAACGCGCATCCCGGCGAGGGCGCGCAAGCGTCGTTGGTGGCCCAGTAGACGATCTGGCGCCCGCCAGCGTGCTCGCGGATATCTTCAGCCGTGACGACGTGGCCCTCATCTGGCGCAGGCATGCCCGAACAGTAGACGCCGGCGCGGAATCCAGCCGCAGTCACGCCGTCCACCCAGGCGTATATGTAAGCCCTTTGCTCGGGCAGCATGCGTCCGCCTTGCTCCTGATCGAGAAAGATGATGGTTGCTCGTGGGAAGCCCTCGCGCCGCGCCGCAGCCGCCGCTACCTGCGCATCCGACTGGCCGAGTTTCGTGGCGTGGGCGACAGTCTTCAAGTCGGCATACAACCGGCCGTTGAACAGGACAAGGAAGCCGAATCCTGCGGCCTCGACGGTCGCGCGGTGGTTGGCCCAGTTGTTCGACGACATTCCCGGAGGATTGTTGAGCCAGTAGCCAGCGTAAGCAAAAGTCTGCCGCAGGGTCTTGAGATTCGCGTCGCCGGGATACTCGTTGCGGTCGAAGCCGAGATAGGAGGCAGACTGTGACTGGCCCTGTGCAACCGACAGCAGCAGACAAAAAGCAGTTGCGATCAAAACCAGGTTAACTTTCATGACGACAATCTCGTAGAGACGTTGCTTGCAACGTCTCTCTCGCCATCATCGGAAATGCTGCCAGCAAGACGTAGCAAGCTACGTCTCTACGATGCAGCACCATTACCGCGCGCCCTTATAGAAGTATTCTCCCAGGCCGATGGTGAACATCCAGCTGCCGTAGAGCGCGTGCTCGAACGACGAAGTGAACAGCGAGCCGGTTTCGGCGTAGCGCCAGGCAAACAGCACTCCGCCGATCAAGGTAAAACCGACCGCGATCGGATTGCGAAAAATAATGTGGGCGAAGGAGAATGCGACCGCGCTCACCGCAATCAGCATCGCGGGACCAGGAAACAACCCGCGATAGCGCTCAAAGAAAAATGCCCGGTAGATGATTCCCTGCGGGTACACCGACAGCACTGGATAGAGAACCATCACCAGAGCCCAAAATGCTGGAGCTCGGAGTACAAAATTGAAGAGCAGGCGCGGAGCCAGAAAGTACACTCCAGCCGCCACGATCAAGGCAGCCCCGGCAAAGAGCGCGAAAATCTGCAAAGCCGACGCCGGCAGCGCTTCGGGATTCCACAGCGCCCTGCGGTCGAATGCTTTGTCGGCGAGCAGCCGGTATAAACAATAGGCCGCCAGCACCCATAACGCTGGAATAGGCGGAAGCGGAACGAGCTTGAAGCGGAAACCCAGGGGCAGGGCGACGAACAGAACAATCATTTCCGCGATCAGCGCAAAATGGTGCGAGGCGGTCCCCGATCCAGGCATTTATCCCCCGATATGCACCATGGTACGTGAAGCCGGAACGAAGTCGGGTTCGCCGATGTGGTGCCGCTCTTCCTTCTTCGCCACCACTCCCCGAATGAACTCCTCTAATTCCTCGTCGCTCGCGCCGCGGCGCATCTGAGCGTGCAGGTCGTGGTCCCAAACCGAGAACAGGCAGGTACGAATCTTGCCGTCACTGGTAATGCGAATGCGGCTACAATGCCCGCAGAAGGGGTGCGATACGGGTGCAATAACTCCGATCTCGCCGACGCCGTCATCAAAGCGGTAGCGCCGCGCCGTTTCCGAACGTGCATGCGGAATCTCGACCAGCGGCCGGTACTCGGCCATGCGCGCCAGAATCTCGTCGAGTGTGACGACGGTCGAAGGCGCCCAGGTTCGCCCCTCTTCCAGCGGCATGAACTCGATAAAGCGCAC
>Ga0209067_10000958_pt1 | contig 18145 bp, 16 predicted proteins | sample ColStrG_CSR_2013_FD_187199 | JGI IMG/M metagenome (GOLD analysis project Ga0209067, IMG submission 187199) | Freshwater sediment microbial communities in response to fracking from Pennsylvania, USA - Cold Stream Run_MetaG_CSR_2013 (SPAdes)... | ecosystem: Environmental > Aquatic > Freshwater >...
CCATGATAACGGCGAAGGCTCTCACAAAAAAGATGCCTTGCGGCGTGCCATCCTGCCCCATTCCAGCCTCGCTGTGATCTTAGGTGGCTTCTATCTTCGTACGCCGTCGTGGAGACCTCGCCACTGTCTTCGCCCTCACCTTGGTGACTTCGGCGAGTGTCGTTTTGGCTGATCGGGGGGCACCAATCCTGCTTCGAGCCGCTGGTTTTCCGACGATCCGCCGCCCACCACGGCTCGTCCCCGATTGCGCGAGTTGATGATGATCGGCGCGTGGGGCGGGAAGCAAATCTACGCGAGGCCCTTGCCCGAATCATGGAGTGCAGCGCGTTCTGCGTTCCAGGCTGCACCAAGAAAGACGATCATGGCAGAGAACTCCATCCACACCATCAAGCCGATCGCCGCGGCCAGCCCTCCGTAAACGGGTCCATACTGCATATGCCGGACGTAAATTCCAAACAGCAAATTGACGCCCCACCACAGAATCGTCGTCGCCGCCGCTCCCGGCAGAACGGAACTCCACGTTGTCGTGCCCGGTCGCGCAAGGCGATAAATCAAGGCCGGGACGAGCATCGCCAGGGCCATCGCCAAGACGGGAAGCATGACGGTCCAGAAGCTGCGGGCCAACAGAGACTGACCGAATCCGCCAGTCATCCATTGGCGCAATGGCCGTCCGAAGACACTCAGCGCGACGGCCAGGAGCCACGCCACAATCGACACGCAGAACAAGAGCAAGCCTCGAAGTTGCCGGCCGAGAAAGGAATGTCTCTCACGATCACCGTAAATCAAGTGGATGCCTTCCATGATGAGCTTCATTACCTGTGAGCCAACAAGCAACGTCCCGACCCAGCCGAGAAGCACCCATTTCCAAGGGCTCACTTCTCGGCGCACCAAGAATTCGGACACGAGCTGCCAGCTGCCCGGAGGCAGAATCGCCGACAACCGCACCACAAGCTCCGGGCCGGTCTTCCCTCTCAGGGAACTGCTCATAAGCCCCAGTGCAACCAGCAGGATCGAAAAAAATGCGAGAAACATATTGAAGGCCACGGCCTGCGAAACCATGCCGCATTGTGGAATGATTCTTGCTAGTGTTCGGAACAGTTTCTTCGGAATAGAGCGCAGTGCCATTGCCCAAAATTATAGCGTCCACGATGTGCTCGGTTCGGAATCGGCACTACATTCCCGAGTGGCTACTTGAAGAGTGGCGAATGAAGGTTGACGAGACTTTCAGCGGCGTTGCGTAACCCCGGCGTTCAACGTCAACGCCTAAACGTTCCCATGCCTGCAACTCCATTTCTAATTATCCGCTAGGAAGATGGCCTGTTGACAACAATTGACTAAATCAGGCGATGTCACATCAACAACGGCAAGCCCAAAGGTGACAGAGGGCGGTGCTGCGGAAACAAAACAAATCAAGGTGTGTTTGCAGTCACTGATGATTCTTGGGATTTCCTGTAACAAGGACTCCTATGGGCACGGATGAGGGCCTAGGAACCCCCGAAGCAGTATCCGCAGAATGGTTCCTCGCCAATGTCAAAAGGAAGTTCCATGGGTTCGAGTCGCGCACTCACCCGCTCCACCTGGCCTCTACCATAGCGTTGCTGTTCCCAGAGCTGAAGTTCAAACTTTACGAGGTCCACGGCGGGGGGAAGGATGTAGAAGGAATTTGGGCTGTGGCCCATAGCGTCCTGATCCAAGAGCGAGAATTGCCACCGCCGCACTGCCAGAAGTTTTGCGTTTACTGGGTTGAACTCTCCTTGTAGAACGGTTCCCGTGACGTGTTTTTGCCTGTTTCCGAAGAAGGGAGCCGGTCAATGAGGCGATTTCTCGCCAACGACGTTTTCGACTCGCCAATTAAGCGAGGGCAGAGTCTCATCTTGGGGACTTATTTCAATCCCAGCTCGCCGTCGTACTGCCGGATAACCCCGTAGCACTCGCAGGCGGAGCCTTCAAGTTTCTTGCGGTTCACGATCTTGATTGCGCCACGCGTGTACTCGATGAGTCCCTTCTTCTGCAAAGCACCAGCAGCCAGGCTCACGGTAGGCCTGTCTGTCCCCAGCATGGTTGCCAGAAAGTCATGAGTGATGGGCAGCGCGCCCGAATCCACTCGATCCTGAGTCATTAGCAACCACCGTGCCAGGCGCTGCTTAATATCGTGCAGCCGATTACAGGCGGCGGTTTGCGCCACCTGCATACCCCGAATTGCGGCATAGCGGTTCAAAATCATTTGCAGGTGTGGAGTGGATTCCAACGTATTTTGCAACGCTCCAACTTTTACCCGAAAGCCGTCCCCCGAGACTTGTACCACCGCCCTCAACGAGCCCCTGCTCAGGTCAACCACCGCCGGTGCTCCCGTGAAGCCCTCATTGCCCACTACGCCCGCTTCGGCGGTTCTTCCATCCTTCATTACCACCACAAAAGAAATCAACCCTCGATTCGGGAAATAGGCAAATTCCAGCCTTCCACCTGCTTCGTGAAGCACCAGATGGTTAGGCAAGCGGACGTATTCGAGGTGAGGGCGAAGTGAGTTGTACTCGCTATCGGAGATCGATAGAAGTATTTTGTTGCTGACTGGCTTACCCGCGGCATTCGTCCGCTCGCCAGACTGCACGGTTTGGAGGTCCTTGCGTGCCACGAGCTAGAACCGAAAAGCCTCCGGACGCGGGGATGAGCTCAGCCCGCTTTGATGCGCGAAACAGGAACTCTGCTTGTTTCCTCTACTCGGCGGAGTATACCGGTTCCCAACAGGCTGCTTCGGTAGGGTATCTTACATTGGTCTTCACCGCTGCGGCACGCGAAACGTGGCCAACACTTAAGCGATTCCACTTCGCTTCAAAACACCAGGCCCCCCAATCAGACGTTCCCCGGAACGACCCTACTCCGTAGGATGCCCGACAGACCATTCAAAATTGGCGCCTGTAAGATTTGCCGCCATGAGGCGGAAGCTGGTGTGGATTGAGCAGCAGAGTTTTCGGGGTTTTGGTCGTTCCGAATGTGGCTGGCGGTTCAAAACTTCCAGAGCGCCGACCGGCAGCTCCTTCGACGAAATGATGCGCAACTTCGAGTCGCAGCGCGACAAAGAGTTTACCTCCCATGTTTGCGCCGATCACCCCAAAGAGGCCTCCCACACGTCGTTTTAGCTTACCGCCGCGTGGCACCAAGCTTCCGTCCGGGCCAGAGATGCTACTTCATGCTAGGCTGCCCGCGTTTTGCGGAGCGCCGGATAGCGTTTACACATGCGTTGGGTATCAAACAGTCAGATGGCGTGGAAGGCTTCTATACTTCCGCATGCCCGACGCGAGAACCGGGCGTGCAGCCTACTGCTTGTACCAGTGAGTGCCACTGAAAATGACGCAGAAAGAAGTCCGTTGTCCGTATTGCGTAGTCGATAACAAGTTCCGTCCAATGACCGTCCTTCCTAACGGGCGCTTGATCTGCAAAAACTGCGGCCACATTGTTTTCCCGAACGATACTGCTTTTAGGTGTCCTTGCTCGAAGTGCATTGAAATTAATTTCTCTTCCAGGGTTCGCCGGATACGACGGCGTTAGATTGAAAAAACAGGAGAACGGAGTCAACTCGATGCCAAAACGCAAACTGCGCGTCGTTAATTCAGATAATCAATTGTTTTGCGTTTGCGAGGCGTGCTCCGCATCCTTCAAATCCACATCGCGAGATTACGAACAAGCTGAGCGGGAGGTTAAGGCTCAGTTCGAGGCGCACGAATGCAAAGACGCAAGAACACAGTCCGAATGAATCGCGTGCGCCCGTTAGTGATAGGTGACGCTAACCTTTACACTCAAGTTCTCCGCCAAGGGAAGATGAGCGTTTATCGCGATATTTCGCCAACTGACAAGAGGAATGAACAAGTCGGGTGCGTCCGCAAAGAAAAGAGGCCAAACCCAAAGGTTGAGTCCAGCCGAAGTTTGGACCGGTCGTGAGGGTCGAATGACGTACAGTCGCTAACCCATGACCGTGTCCCGTTTATTAATGGTAAGAGCAGCATACCCGCTGCGGGTTCTAGTAGCTGGTCAATATTGCTCTCTTTCCGGGAAAAATGAACAGACAGTCAAAAGCTCTCACTCCGCAACGCTGAGTTGTGGCAATATTTGTTCATCGAGAGGCGAATCCCCATGCACCCTGTTCGCGCAATTCTCTGGACGGGAGCTATGGCATATGCCGGATTCCTTCTGACCGGCCAGGGGCTGCGGACTTTCAACAGCCTCTCAATTACGGAAGCATTCCTCGGAGCTTTAACAGGATTTTTGCTTGCTATCATGTTCACTCTCCGAGAGAGGCGGCGACGAAGACCTGCCTTAGTTTCATATTCCATTGAACAAATGTTCCCGAACTGGGGCATATCCCGCGAAAACCGGGGCTCACATCCGAAGCCAAGGCATTGAATCCAAACAGGTCCGCGTGAACCAAATTCTCAGTTGACGTTATATCGCGATTCACTCATTGAACCCTCTACGGAGCCTCACCCTCCTTCCAATTCTGTTGAGCATATTCTTCGCAACCGTGGGCATCGAATTGCTCTTGGGCGCTTGCAGTATGCTGTACTGGCGTGGGTTCGGTGCCGAGCGTTATGTGCCAACAACAACGTTCGCAAAACCACCCCAACCACATTGGGGTGGCTACAAAGACAAGGCGACGTTCGTACTTCCACTGCATGACGGTGACGCGTGGACCATGTTCCGCTGCTGACTGTACCCTTTGAACGATTCGCGCACGCTAGCATGGAATATGCTGCCCTGCCGCCGCAGATTGCGTTTGTTCGGAAATCCGAACGAAACTCTGAATGACCGAATGACCTCACGTGGCGAAATATCGCGATAAACACTCATTGACCTCGGCGGAGGGGGCTTGAGTGTAAGGCCTGTTGAAGAAGACCGTCTACCAAAAGGATGGCGACCTTGACATTTCGCATTTCCCGCCCGCTTGAGTCCGTCGAGCAGCCCGTCAATGATAACGACAGTTGGAGGGTGGCGGGCTGCTCAAGCTACTTCTAAGGCGTTGCTGTTGTTAGCAGGCGATAGCGCAACTTTGCGCCTTTGGTCGCCAGATAGGCGAAGGGAAAACGCAAGCTTGTGCTTATCGCGATTTGTCAACAGTCGAGCCAGATCTAGCCGATCTTCTATACCAGCTCGGGGAGTTATACGGGGGATTCCACCTGCAACTTCGGAGGTAGTAGCCCTTACACGATACCCACAACCGGCTCCTACAACTTCGTCGTGCACGACTCCAGCTATTCCAAAACCGGCAAATACAATGAAAGTTGGAGATTCACCGTGGGATGTCCGATATGCAGTGTGTCGCCGGCAAGCCTAAGCTTTGCCACTCAGCTTCTAGCGACGACCAGCGCTCCGAAGAGTGCGACACTCACCAACACGGGCAATGCCACGATGAGCATCACGAGCATCCGCGTCACGGGGACCAACCCAGGTGACTTCACCCAGAGTAATACGTGTAGCACCAGCCTCGCGGTGGGCGCCAAGTGCACCATCAGCGCGAGCTTCAAGCCCACCGCGAAGGACAAGCGAACTGCCGCGGTATCGATCGCCGACAATGCGGCCCCCCCGAATCCGCAGTCACTGGGCCTGACAGGTACAGGCACCGAGGTGAAGCTGTCGCCCACTAGCATAGTTTTCTCAACCCAAGTGGTCGGTATCAAAAGCTCAGCCAAGGTGGTTACTCTGACCAACGTGGGGACCACGCCGCTCAGCATTGCCAGCGTTGCCCTGACCGGACTTAATGCGAGTGACTACGCGCAGACTAACACGTGCGGGAGCACGGTGGCGGCCAGAGCCACTTGCACCATCAGCGTTACGTTCACACCGAAAGCGGCCGGTACGAGAACTGGCAGCCTCAGCATCACGGATAACGGCGGGGCCAGCCCACAATTGGTCAGCCTCTCCGGTACGGGCACGGTGGTCAAGCTGGTTCCTACCAGCCTCAGCTTCGGCAGCCAGAAGGTTGGCACGACCAGTGCACCCAAAAGCGTGACCATGACCAACGTGGGCACAACGGTACTCACCATCAACGGCATCAGCCTGACGGGAACCAACGCCGGAGATTTCAGCCAGACTCACACTTGCGGAGGGACGCTGGGGGCAGGAGCCAGTTGCACGATCAGCGTGACCTTCCATCCGTCGGCTACGGGCACGAGAAGTGCCGCGCTCTCGATCAGCGACAATGGAGGCGGCAGCCCGCAGAAGGTACCACTGTCGGGGACCGGTACGTAAGGCCAGCGCAGCCAAAAGGAGGATCAACCATCTGACAAATGCGGGCCAACGTCTCGGTTAGCGGCTTCCTGCAAACGGCTGTATCGAATGCGCCAGTTCGGAGCTCGGAGGCTATCTGCATGAGTGTGGGCGCATCCGATACAGCACTAGCGTTTCTGGACAATTTGATCTTTCATCGGTACGGAGGCGTTGTCTGTTTGCCTCTAATTTCCGCAGAAACTCCCTCTCTTACTTTCGAAGGAGAAAAGGCGTGAGAAGGAAGCCCAGGATGCCGACCGCGACAAAGAAGACGTGCGGAAACATCACTTGCGGCCATAAGAATACAGAGCGCCAGCGGTGGTTACGGATGTTGAGAGCGGATTCCTCGCCGAACGCAGCCAGGACGCGGGGCGTTTGAGGCTTTGATGCGGCTGTGTCCGGATCAGACAAGTATCGTTCGAGTTCTGTCGCGCGCAGAGTGTGGCCGAGTTGGAGGAGTTTGAAACGAACTTCCGTGGTCCAAAACCCGACTGCAAGGACACACACGAGGAGAAATGCAGAGGATGATTTCTGGGAGACGCTTAACGCAATCGGTGTGACTCCCCAGTTCTTGATCGTGAGGAAGTACGGGTCATAACTTTGCAGGACGTCCACGACCTTGAAGTACTCTTCCCGCAGCTCGCGGCGCGGGGTGCTGTCGGTGGCTTCGCTCATTCGTTCCTCCCACAACGTACTCCGACGTCGAGGCAAACCCAAGGGGGCGTGCCGGACCGCGGCGAACGCCTGCTTTCCACTAATCGTAACGAGTATTAATCGTGGTGGACTCGCCAGAGAAAACCTCGCATATTTGTAACGCCCATTCTACCGATCCCATTTCCAACCCAGAATAGCTAGCAACGAGAACGCAGTCCGTCCTACGCCTTGTAAATCGTCTCGGCATCGCGGCCAATCCAAAACGGTCCCGAAGTCGGCTTCGGGGAGATCGCTCCATATTGATCTCCTCCAAGCCCGTTTCTCGGTCCTAATCTAGCAACGCCAGATGGGGTCGCTTTTGGTTTGCCCGCAATCTGACCGGGATCGTAGGCGACTGAGGGGCTGACTCTGGTTTTGAAGATCACTCAGTGTGTTCTGAGTGGTTCTTAAAATCCTCTACTACGTGATTCTTCACCCACCGACCAGAACTGAGTTCTGACGCATTTCGATCGAATCAGACAAATTCTGTCCATAGAACTGTAAGTTTTGTCGCGTCATCGACAGCGAAACGAGTTCGGGATTTTCTTGGACGCATGATCTCTTGCACTCGTCAGTCAGCGATCGGCGAACAGCGTCTTTCCAAATGACGCCGGGTTTGCAGACAATGCTGCAATGCGAGATGGTCTGACCGATCATTTGTGGCAAATCTTACATGGCGAAACGGGCAATTAAATGGAAGCGGAACAGTTGGCGTCGAGACTTGTTTTAACCTTGAAGCTGTGCCGATTTATGTGCTACTTTGCGCCCCATCAGCCTCTGCAGGCATACAGGCTGCAGTTGGCCGGCCTACCTTGCGGATGGAGCACCAGTCGGTCGGCGCGGTGCATGGGGCTTGGGGGACAAAAAATGTCACAGCTGTTCTCAACAGAGTTGCTACCGGTTTCCGATCGTATTGATGCGTGGCAATGGAATGCACAGCAGATCTGCGGAGATTGCCGGATTCGGCTACCCAAATCATCATTCCATGGATCGATTGAAGTCCGGCAGGTTGGTGCCCTGCGGTTTACGCGATTCTCCTCCAGCCCGCTCTCTTTTTGGAAATGGCCAATAGATACGGTATCTCCGGAAAATCGCTCGTGTATCGTGATCACCCAGATTGAGGGTGCTAGGCGCTACTTGCAGCATGGGGCAGAGGTATTGCTGAATGCTGGCGACAGCACTGTGATTGATTCGGGACGTCCGTGGTCGTCCAGTTGCGAGACGGAATGCGTACGACTCTACCTTCGGGTGCCGCGCTGGATCATCGAGAACCGGCTGCAGACGAGTAAGATCCCGATCGCTGAACGGATTTCGGGGGCGACCAGAATAGGCTCCACGCTGTCGCGGCTGTCGCAGTCCATTTACGACGAAGCGGGACGAAGGGAAGAAGCAGAGATGGCGATCGCGGTGGATGCTTATTTCCTGACGCTTGCGGCTTGCCTTGGCCGGCGCGGCCTCGCGGCTGAACGAGGTCCGGATTTACTCCACCAAGCTCTGCGTTACGTGGATGCGCATCTTGCTGAGCCCACATTAGCCCCGTTCGAGGTTGCTTCGGCGCTAGGCATTTCCCTTCGTCATCTCCATCGGATATTTTCGGCGACTGGAAACACATTGGGAGACCACGTACGGGCGAGAAGGTTGGAGCATTGCAGGCAGGATCTGGTGAACCCGCGCTTGCGGCAAAAAACGATCACCGACATTGCATTTTTCTGGGGTTTCAGCGATGCGGCCCATTTCAGTCACGCCTTCCGAAATCAATTTGGAGTTTCACCGCGCTCTTTTCGAGCCCGGATGGCTGGAAAAGTTGGACCTGCCCCGACTGATCTGAGGGTTCGTAGTTTCATTCTGTCGGAAATGTCGGAATTCCATTATTCCGGACCAAACTAGCTAAAGCTTCGTTCGGTCCGAAGATTGTCAGTGGCGCCCGAGGTACTCGGCCAGGAATGCATCCACAGGCTTGTGCCTTCCTTGCTTTCCCGCTTGATCGATACGGAAAAAAGCATTCTGCATATAGCGCACGGCCAGCCAGCGTAGAGGTTCACGCTCCCAAAGGGGCGAGCGCCTTTGCGCGACTGGTAACTGGCTCAGGTTTGTGCGCGTTCCGGATATCAATTCCGCCAACACCTTGCCAGTGAGATTAGTGGTTGAGACGCCCTGGCCAGTGTAGCCGCGGGCGGTGGCAATTTTTGTGGCAGGATCGAAACCGGTCATTGGCATCCAATCTCGGGGCATGCCGACCGGGCCTCCCCAGGCGTGCGTGAACGTGACACCTTGCAGCATGGGGAACCATTCGAGCAGCATTTGCTGAATTCGCGCGTGGGTCTCAGCGTGGCGATCTTGCTCGTCAGTGATTTTGGAACCGAGACGGTAGGGTGCGCCGCGGCTGCCGAACAAGATTCTTCCGTCGGAGGTCCTGGTGAGGTAGTCGACCGTGTAATTGCAGGATGCGAGGCTTTCGCGGTTGGTCCAGCCGATTTGACTCCACTGCGCTTCTGTCAGCGGTTCGGTCAACGTAATGAGCGAGTAGACGGGCAGAACGACGCGGTGCAACTTGGGCAAGCGGGTGAGGTAGGACTCTCCTGCGAGGACTATCGCTTGTTTGGCGCGAACCTCTCCTGCCGGAGTCAAGAGGCGAGGAGATGAGCCTTCTTCGAACTGTTGCACTTCGGTACGCTCGTAGATTGTGCCTCCGCGTTTTTCGATGGCCCGGGCCAAGCCGCGGACGAGGCGCGCGGGATGCAGGCTGGCATTTTCCGCCGCAAAGAGTGCGCCGAGAACGTTGGTTACCATTATGCGTTCGCGAGCCTGCTCCGCATTCAACAACTTGTACTGGCTGCCCAAGCCCAGGCGTTCATAGGCTGCAAAGGTGGAGCGCAGCATGGGAAGATGACCCCCGCCGCGAGCGAGGGTGAGGATTCCACCTTTGTGGAACTGCGCGTCGATGTTTTCTTCCTCACAAACCCGGCCCACTTCATCGACCGACGCGCACATGGCAAGCATGAGTGCTCGCGCGGCACCGACTCCGTAGCGATGCTCCAACATCGCCGGAGTGACGGGGAACTTCGAGGAACACCAGCCGCCGTTTCGCCCGGAAGCGCCGAAGCCGACAATCTCTTTTTCGAGAACTGCCACCTTCAGGCCGGGATTGCCGTGAAGCAGGTAGTAGGCAGTCCAGAGACCGGTGTATCCAGCACCGAGAATGGCGACATCGACGACGATTGACTTGCCGAGAGAAGGACGAGGGGTGAGATCGTCTCCAGAGGTCTCGAGCCAGAAGCTGTTCTTGGAGTAGTCGGTCATGGTTGGGTAAATGGGGTCCCGAACACTAGCTTTGGGCTTTCACCATCTCAATTTCGGGCAGGGACGTGCGCAGGCGAGTAGACCGGATCGCCGCGCCAAGAACTGCCCAGATGGCGAGTGCCATCCATTCATGCCAGGTGAAATGCCCGGGCACAAACGGAAGCACTTTAACCAGTATCATCACCATCGTCACGAAGAGGCCGAAGACAGCAGCAGCGCGGCGCAGCCCACGCGGCTTCATTTTGTAATACGAAGCACAAGCGGCCATCCAAGCAACGGCGGCACTGACGGCGCCGACTTCGAGGATGGGAACCAGCAGAGCCTCTCCGAGGAAGATGGTCAGGGCAGTCGCGACTCCGACGGCAACCACGGCCGAGGACGGTGTCTGGTTTCGTGGGTGGACGAGGCTCATGCGCGGGTTGAGAAGATTGCGCCGCGACATGGCGAACAGCAGCCTCGACGACGCAACTATGTTTGCGTTGAAGGCCTGTACGAGTGCGACCAGGGCCGAAGCCATGATCAGGACTACGATCCAATGCCCGCGCAAGGCGCGTTCGAAGGCCACCGCCGTGGGAAACTGCTGATTGCTGTGCAAGCTCTGCCAGGGAGTGACATAAGAAACCGCAGTGATCACGACCAGAAAGAAAGTAAGCCCAGAAAAGATGGTCAAGAGAATGGCGACCGAGAAATCACGGTCGGCGAAGCCTGGACTTGCTTCCTCCGCGACCTTCCCGACGGATTCAAAGCCCGAGACCAGCCACGGCACCACCTGCCACACCAGCAAAATGGAAAGCAGCGGCGCATGGCTGAAGAGAGGATGGAAGTTCGCTGCTGAACCATGACTCGCGCCTGCTAATGCGAAGATGACGACGAGGGTGAGAAAGGTGAAGGTAGTCGCCTTGCTCAACCGCGCGCTCGCCTGAATGCCGCTGTAATTGAGCCAGGTCAATAAGACAGTGAGTGTCAGGCCGAGAAGCATGTGAGGCAAATACACCGGGTATCCGCCGAGGCTGTAGAGCTGGATGGTGTTCAGCGATGGGAATAAATATCCGCTGATTCTTCCCGCCGCCAGTGCCTCGAAGGGGCAGGTCAGAAAATAGCTAAGAAACATCATCCAGCCGGTCGCGAAGCTAACGACCGGGGGGAAGAATCTCGCGACGTATGCGGATTCACCCGCCGCATCGGGGATTTCTTTGACTAGTTGTCCGTAGACGTAACCAATGGGGAGCAGGATCAACGCGCCGGCGGTGAAACCGAGGATCGCGCCGAGCGGGCCGCCGCGGTTGAGGATGTCGTCCATCACGACCAGCCATGCCGTGCCTACCATCACTCCGAAGCCGAGCGCGAAGTAATCCACCAGACGCAGTTTGCGTGCGAGGGTAGTCATGAGATCCCCAAGAGTCTAAAGGAGCATCGGGCGGACGAGGCCGCCCGATGTTTAGAATTCATAGCGCAAGGCGAACTGCATTACGCGTGGGTCCGTCAGCAGACCGGTATAGGCTCCAAAGCGGTCCGGCACTTGCTGCAAGGATGCGATACAAGCGCAAGCTGCGTTCCCGAGGCCCGATAGCACGTTGAAGCGGTGGAGGTTCGGCACATTGAATACTTCCCAGCGGAACTGCAGGCTGTTGCCTTCCAGTGGCATTCTCCAGCGTTTGCCAAGCGCCAGGTCCCAACCAGCATACCCATCGCCGCGTATCGCATTCCGTGAGCCGGCCTGGCCAGGAAACGGATGCTGGAAGGCGTTGAATGCCGTCGAGGAATTCGCGAAAACGCTGATTGTGCCATTGGGCTGCTTGAAATGACCCGTCTGGGGTTTGGAGAGCATTTGCGCAATGCCTTGTTCGTCCCAGTTTGTCGGCCAGTAGTTACCGTTATCGATGCTGAAGGGGAATCCGCTGGTCCATCGAACTACGCCCGACAATTGCCAGCCCCCGATCAGCGCATTGGACACGCCTCCAGCATGGCCTCCAAAGCGCTTGCCCTCTCCGAAGGGCAACTCGACAACCCAGTTAGCATTGAGCTGGTGTGTCGTATCGAAGTCTGAAACTGACCGGCGTCCGTAAGGGTCGAAGGCATTCGCCAGGCGCGTTCCGGGGGATCCGACGTTGACGCTCGAACTCCAGCTCAGGCGGGTTGCGGACGAGGTGATGTCGAGTGATTTGGAGTACGTGTAGTTGAGGTCGAACTGCGCTCCACCGCTGAATTGTTTTCGCAGATTGACCTGCAGCCCGTTGTAATTTGAGCTGCCGATCGAACTCCAGGCAAACATGCTGGTGGCCTGATTATTGAGGTAGTTTCCGGGCTGTCCGGCAAGAGTTGTGCATCCGGGGGTGGGACAAAAATAGTAGAAGTTGCCCGCGTCATCGTTGATGCCACCGTACAAATCGATGTCCCCAATGCCAACGACCTCGTTCCCGACATACGAAAGGAATGGATCGTAATAGTTGTCGTACACAGCCTGGATGAGGCTGGCGTTGCCAGGTTGGGGGGTGATTCCGGCAAAGTTAGCAAAGCTTTGATATTGGGTGGCCCCGGGTTGCAGCGGCGGCAGCATGTCGTGCCAGTAGGCGGCCGTGCGGCCAACGGCCTTATCGTTGACGGACGTATTCACGAAGTTCACGTAGTCGTTGTAGGTTTTGAACGAACTATTTGGGTGGGCGAGAGCAATCTGGGCTAGGGCAGTTGCTGCGGAATAGTAATCGACTCCGGTCTTTGGATCCACGATGTCGAGTGGTTGCCGCAGGTCGCGCTGCGTGAGCAGATTCCGGCCCAAGCGGCCGACATAGGCGACTTGGAGAGACAAATGGTTGGGCAGTTCACGTCCGACCGAGAAATCAAAAGCGTAGGAATATGGAGTCTTCAGGGACTGGTCGATGCCCCACGTAATCGCCTGGCCGGCGGGCAGTGGATGGAGAGCCGGAGGCGCTGAAAGCAGGAACTGTTGATTCGACGAACTGCCGCAGCTTGCAGGAGCCGACGGGTCGCACCCGTATTGGGGCACTGAATTGATGTTGGTGATGCGAGGGACATGGGCCGCATCGTCGTAGCCAAAAACGCAACAGGGGTTCTGAATCGTTGCGCCTAAGCCTCCAGGAGGATTGGCATCGAACGTATTCAACAGTTCCATGCCGGGCCGGTCGAAGACCTTGCTGAATCCGCCTCGGATCACAGTTTTGTCGCCTTCCCCGATTACGCTCCTGAGCCATCCGCTATGCGGGCGGGGGCTGTAGGCGAAAGAAAAGCGCGGCGAGAAGTCTGTCTTTTCGAAGTTATACAGGCCGGGCGTATGGTTGGCTTTTCCGCCCAACACAAAGGAGATCAGCGGGACCGAATCGTATCCCATGCCCTGCTTCATCTGGTTAACAATCTGGTCGAATTGCGTGCCGAGATTCACCGTGGGTGAAGCCTGATAACCATTTACCTCCCAGGGCGGTGGGAACATCGACCAGCGAAGTCCAAAGGTGAGAGTAAGATTCGGTCTTACCCGCCATGAGTCCTGGCCATAGAACTCATACCAGTTGAGACCGTAATCGCGCTTTACGGGCGCTCCGGGCTGCTGCACGACACCCTGTTTGTCGTAGTAGTAGTTGCCCACGAGGTCGGAAACCATGCCGAGGAGTCCCAGAACCGGATAGTCGTACGCGAAGGTCGAAGACGGCTCTGCAAAACCCTGATTCGCCGGATCGAGGTAGCCGCCCGTATTGGCAAAGCCGGTCGGCGACATCCAGTTGGTGGCGCCCTTCCCTAACGCGAAAGAGTGTTGATAGCTAAGCCGGGGATTGCGGGCGAATCCTACATTGGCCCCAAATTGGAGCGAGTGTGATCCGTGCGTCCAGGAGAAGTCGTCCAGCAAGTTATGCACCGGAGTTTGCGCATTGTGGGTGTAGTTGATTCCCTGATCCAGACCATAGAAGATGTTCCATTCCTGCTGAGTGTTCCCCAAGAAGCCCGTACTCTGGCGCGTGAAGCCGTAGTGCAAGCTATTCACAGCACTAGAAGTGATCAGAGTCGTGTAGCCGACCACAAATCCCTTGCTGTGATCGGTGACCGTTTGGCCCGGAGGTGAGCCGGGCAGGAAGGGTGCTTGCGGACTAAACAGATTCTGCAACGAACCACGCCAGAACAGCGTGTGCCTGCCATTCGCCGTCACGTGGTAATCGAGGCGTGCAATAAAAGCGTTATTGTCGAGGCGGGTGGGCGCGCGAAAGCGAAATCCCGAATAGTTCAGCCCGTCGCCAACAGAGGGATCGTTGGTCAGAAACTGTCCGGTACAGAATGTCTTGTCGAAGTAGCCTTGATGGTTCTTGAGATCGAGAACGGCGGGATTGACTCCGAGGCCAAGAGGATCGAGGGTCTGGAGGCTCTGGGGCCCCGTGGGGGGAATAACGGTTGTGCCGCCGTTTACATCCGCATAGCTGGTGTATCCGTTGCAGAGGGTCTGCGCTCCCGGAGTGGCGCTGCTGGTCGGGATGGCTCGCACTGTGCTGATTTCCTGGCGCTGCCTCGTGCCCTCATAGTTCACAAAGAAGAACAGGCGGTCTTTGCGAAAAGGACCGCCGAAGGACGCACCGAAAATGTTGTAATTCAGTTTGTCGGGCTTGTTGGGCTGTCCCAGTCTCGCTTCGGCCGCTTTCACGAAGTAATCGTTGGCGCTAGTGAAGGTGTTTCGGAGGTACTCGTAGAGCGATCCATGAAACTGGTTGGATCCGCTCTTGGTGACCAACGCTACCTGTGCGCCGGAACCTGTTCCCTGGTCGGCGTTGTAGTCGGAGGTGGTCACGCGAAATTCCTGCACTGAATCGATGGTGGTTGGCAGGACCGAGGTGAAGGCGTATCCGTTGGACTGGTCGTTAACGTCAACACCGTCGAGCGTGATGTTGCTCTGGTCGCTGCGCGCCCCGTTTACAGCTCCGCTGCGAGTGTCCTGATCTTTATAGGAGGGATCCTGCAGATCCTGCCTGTGGCCGGTATAGCTGACTCCCGCCTGAAGGCTCAACAACTCGGGAACATTGCGGGCCTCGATGGGAACCTGCTTGACCTGATTTTCGCCGAAGGAGTTCCCGAGCGATGCATCGACGGCATTCAGGGCCGGAGCTTCGCTCGTGACGGTTACCTTCTCGGTGGCGGCGCCGACCTTCAACGAGACGTTCAAGGATGTCGGAGTGTTGACGAGTAGTTGAAGATTGGTCTGAACATACTGCGCAAAGCCCTTTGCCGTTACGTTGAGGCTATAGGTTCCAGGAGTCAGCGCGAGTAAACGGTACTCTCCCTGCGTGCCCGTGATCGCCGTGCGTTCTGTTTTCGAGGCGGTATCGGCGAGCGTGACAATGGCGCCGGGGATCGCGCTTCCGCTGGGATCGGTCACCGTGCCTTGCAGCGAACTGGACGATGCCTGGGGAAACGCGGCACCGCTCAATGCCAGCAAGATTGTTACCAGCAATGCACTGCGTTCAAAGCGATTCATGGCTCCTCCGCCGGGAAGTTTGCTCGCACAAGCTGGTGGACTGCCTCGATCATCCGAGGTCCGCATCATTGCGAGACAGCGTACTCTTAGCAGCCTCGTCGCACTTGTCTGGGAGTGACATGCCCCCGCATCTGGCGAATCGCCCGCACTGATTATTGACCCCCAAAGGAGAACTCAAGCACAGTCAGGAATGAGTACACCTCTGAACTAAGGCCTGGGGCGTGAGGTCCTTGGGATCACTCGAATCGGGCCGAGGCCGAGTCCGTGTGGCTCTCGGCTCGGCCCGGCGGAAGAAGGACGGGGTAATTCCACTACCGCCGGCAATCCGGAAGTAATCCTGTCCCATCACGAGATTAGTACCGAGAAGTCGGCTTCGGGGAGATCGCTCCATATTGATCTCCTCCAAGCCCGTTTCTGGACAGCTCGAATTGCCGACTGTCCCAGAGACGGCGTCACTTTTGTGAACACAAGCGCGTTTATCGAAACGGTACCGGTATGCGGTCACCGTGCCCGGCGCAAAGCAACTAACACAACTATCACACCGGCCGAACCCGGCCTTTTGAAAGAAGTCCAATAGCGTACCAATGCACGGTCCAGCCAGCAACAGTGGCTGGCGAATCCATGACTTCATAGTGCTTTCCGCACGTTGGTAAATAGTCACGCTGTGCGAGCCACGCAACAACCTCTGCCAAAGTAGCTGACCGGCGTACTTTCTCGCGGAAATGTGATGCCTCTATTATCGGCACCATCGGATCTTGCAACGCGCCGTGCCCAATCCAATTCGCGGAAATAACTAGCGGGAAGGCTTGATATTCTGCATCGACCTGGAGCTCTGTCAGCAATGCCGCATGGCCGGCCTGGAACGTGCTGTAGATCGCACGCGCTTGCAGAACTCCTTTCTCTAGCTCCTTCGAACGTTCGATCACCTCGCGGACCTCCGCCGGATCGATAAACCACTTTAGCTGAGTCAAAATGCACAATTTCTCGCAATCACTAATGATGGCCAAGTCGACGTCGGGTAGATCGGAGCGACCAGGCACGAATCCGTGCCAAGTGCGATAGTTTCGCTGCACGAGTTCTGTCTCCAATTGGTCTCTCATGTGCTGTTCCTTATCCTGCGTCAATTGCATGTAGACGCGCCTTTCGTCAGGCAATTTGTTAAGAAGCGCCGTAAGGTTCCGCTCCGGCGAGCTGCTAAGCACTAAGGTAGGCATAATCATGTACGCATCCCCACACCGAAATAATGGCTGCAGGAAAGGTTGGGGCCTCTCAATGCCACGGGCGCCGTATGTAAGATCTACAACTATCTCGTTCACCGTGCTGATCGCTACGCGCGAATATCTGGCGACACGCATGAACAGTTCATCCGGCGACATAACGAGTACTGCGTCACGGCGACCAGCCCTATCGCAACCTGCCCTCGCAGCCATGTGACGGGCAAGCAGGTGGAGTTTCGCCAATGCGCTCAAACTGGACCAAACGGCCTTGTAATCTTGAAGAGAATATCGCGAGAATTTCCATTCCTTGGGTAAAGTGAAAACCGCTCGCAACATCGGTTCGGATGCTCCCACGACAGCTCGTATTAACTTGGGTTTAAGCTTTGTAAAGAAGCGGTCGCGATTTATTGTCAGACGCCCGAACATTGTAGAAAACGGAAGAACCTTCCATCGGTCAGCAGCCTCATCTACGCCTTCCACGCCGCGAGTGGGCACTAATCTGTTGTAGGCTTCATAAGCTGCTTCGTCTGCTAGATTATGGGTTACTACAACCTCGCGGCCGCTGATGTCGAGTTGCGCGAGCCGGCGACTCCAGTACGTAAAGACCGCTGTGAATGTGCGATATTCGCGCGCGAGGATCATCAGGTCACGCGCCGCTGCATCCCGGCCTTCGTCGTACTCAGTGTCAAGTCGCCCCGTTGGCACGCAGCCAATTAGTAGCCAGTACGCCGGGTAGGCGAGTGGCCTCAAGTACTCTTCAACGACATAAGATGGAAAATAATCTCCCGCGTCAAAGCCTTGTGCATCAGACCAGCTCGCCATTTCAATATAGGTGAGCAGATTCCAGAGGGCAGTTGGCCCGTTTAACCCCAGAAGAGGGTTCGTCCGATATGCAGAATCAATTTCGAGCTCGATTAGCCGAAGTTGTTCTTCCAGAGCCATAGTAAGAATCGCAAAATGTGAGTAGCGGGCGAAAATGGCCAGGACGATGATAATCCCCGACGCGACGATTTCGCAGTCCTTCGCATTCTTTGGAGCGGCTTGCACCAACGCGGGCCATGGGGAACCGCGACCGAGAAGCAAATCATCGGACTTCCGTGGGGACGTTTCGGTCAGATGGCGGGCAAACCGCAAATCGAAACACCGAGAGCCACTCGGGCCAGAAGTCCGCTTCGGGGAGATCGTATTTGATCTCCGCGAAGCCCGTTTC
>Ga0209067_10000959_pt1 | contig 18139 bp, 17 predicted proteins | sample ColStrG_CSR_2013_FD_187199 | JGI IMG/M metagenome (GOLD analysis project Ga0209067, IMG submission 187199) | Freshwater sediment microbial communities in response to fracking from Pennsylvania, USA - Cold Stream Run_MetaG_CSR_2013 (SPAdes)... | ecosystem: Environmental > Aquatic > Freshwater >...
GTTCATTCGTATGGCGTGGCACAGCGCGGGCACGTACCGCATCGGCGACGGGCGGGGTGGGGCGGGAACTGGGCAGCAGCGCTTCGCGCCGCTCAATAGCTGGCCGGACAACGTGAACCTCGACAAAGCGCGCCGGCTGCTATGGCCGATCAAGCAAAAGTATGGGAAGAAAATTTCCTGGGCCGACCTCATGATTCTGGCCGGCAACGTGGCGCTCGAGTCGATGGGCTTTAAGACGTTCGGTTTCGGCGGCGGACGCGCGGACGTCTGGGAACCGGAAGAGGACGTGTTCTGGGGCCCTGAAGGAAAGTGGCTGGCGGACGAGCGCTACAGTGGCGACCGTGATCTTTCGAATCCGCTGGCCGCTGTGCAGATGGGTCTGATCTATGTGAATCCGGAAGGCCCGAATGGGAAGCCGGATCCCATCGCGGCAGCACGGGATATCCGGGAGACTTTTGCCCGCATGGCGATGAATGACGAGGAGACGGTTGCGCTTATTGCCGGCGGTCACACCTTCGGCAAAACTCACGGCGCTGCTGATCCGAGCAAGTATGTCGGCCCCGAACCCGAGGCCGCTCCCATCGAGGAGCAGGGCCTGGGCTGGAAGAACAAATTTGGGGCGGGCAACGGAGATGACGCGATCGGCAGCGGCCTGGAAGTCATTTGGACCACGACGCCTACGAAGTGGAGCAATAACTTCTTCACGAACCTATTCAGCTACGAATGGGAATTGACGAAGAGTCCGGCCGGGGCGCATCAGTGGACACCGAAAAATGGCGCGGGCGCCGGCACGGTGCCGGATGCGCAAGATCCATCGAAGCATCATGCGCCATCCATGCTGACCACGGACCTCTCCTTGCGGCTCGACCCGGCTTACGAAAAGATTTCGCGGCGCTTCTACGAGCATCCGGATCAGTTTGCAGACGCTTTTGCCCGGGCGTGGTTCAAGCTGACGCACCGCGACATGGGGCCGATCTCGCGGTACCTCGGCCCGCTGGTTCCGAAGGAACAACTGGTGTGGCAAGATCCCGTTCCCGCCGTGGATCACAAATTGGTTGGGGAGAAGGACATTGCCGCTCTGAAGGCGAAGATCCTCGCGTCCGGACTGTCGATCTCCCAACTGGTCACGACGGCGTGGGCATCGGCGGCGTCGTTCCGCGGCTCCGACAAACGGGGTGGGGCGAACGGGGCGCGCATTCGTCTCGCGCCGCAAAAGGATTGGGACGTGAACCAGCCGGCTGCGCTGGCGAAGGTTCTCAAGAAGCTGGAGTCGATCCAAAAGGAGTTCAACAGCGCGCAATCCAACGGGAGCAAAGGGAAGAAGGTCTCGCTGGCTGACCTGATCGTGCTGGGCGGCTGCGCAGCCGTCGAGGAAGCTGCGAAAAGGGCAGGGCACAAAGTGAAGATTCCCTTCTCGCCGGGACGCACGGATGCTTCGCAGAAGCAGACCGACGTGCACTCCTTCGCGGTAATGGAGCCGGTCGCGGACGGGTTCCGCAACTATCTCCGCAGCGGACAGACTCTGTCGGCGGAGGAGTTGCTGGTGGATCGGGCGCAGTTGCTGACCCTGACTGCCCCCGAGATGACGGTTCTCATCGGCGGCATGCGCGCGCTGAATGCGAACTTCGGGCAGACCAAACACGGTGTCTTCACCAAGCATCCGGAGACGCTGACGAATGATTTCTTTGTCAACCTGCTCGACATGAATACGAAGTGGGAGCCCTCTTCTACATCGGAAGGGGTGTATGAGGGACGCGATCGGGCGACGGGAAAGATCAAGTGGACCGGCACGCGCGTCGATCTCCTTTTCGGTTCGAACTCCCAGCTCCGGGCACTCGCGGAAGTCTATGCATGTAACGACTCCAAGGAGGCGTTTGTGAAGGACTTCGCGGCTGCGTGGAACAAGGTCATGAACCTTGATCGCTACGAGGTTGCGAAAGCAGGCCGGGTTCGAGCAGCGTAACATCGCGCCCGGTATTGATAATTTGCCGGACCAGAGGCTGCAAGGCCGCAAATTGGGCTGGAAGGCGCGATGCCTTTCAGCTCTTTTTTTCTAGGAGGGAAACTCGGGCAACCGCTAGGTAGGTAGTGGCAGGTTCCGCTTTGAGAGCCACCGCGCGAATCGGAAGGGCTCCTATTCTTTGAGGTCGTACCCGAGCAGCGTTTCCATTTTGCCGGCGTGGTCACAGTCTTCGCGGTTGGCAGCGAAGTGGGAGTGCTCCGCTTCCGAATAACAACGATACAGGGGTTGCGTGCCGGGTTGCGGACCGGAAAAGACCCAGCCAGCGGTGCGCAATCACTGATAACCGTGCCCCTCATTGGTTCGTGCCCGTGTTCGCATCCAGCAGGCTGCAATAGGCCATCAGTTCGTGCGGCTCTTGCAGCCGATGCTCCCAACTGACGCCTGGAACGGCAACCAGAAGTGGCTCGTCGTGCTTCGCCCTGGGGATGGAAGCTGAGAATTGAAACCCAGTTTCTGCCATCTAGTCGTGGTATCAAGCAAAAAGATGCGGGCCCGGGATGTCTTGCCCAGTACAGGTTAGTACATTGCTCGTGGCCCACAAGTGAACGTTGAGGGTTCGCTGATAGGAGGATCATGGGCGGATGACGGGCGATCTCATATCGCGCTTGGCCGATTACTGACCGACTCCAGCGGCGGAGCGCCGGGTGAGCGGAGAGTCCGAATATCCCGCATGGGTGGCTGGCCGAAGAGACGGCTGTATTCGCGATTGAATTGGCTGGCGCTTTCGTATCCGACCTCAAAGGCCGCGCTGGCAGCGTCCACTCCATCGACGAGCATGCGTCCGCGCGCGGCCTGCAACCGAAGTTGCTTCTGATATTGAAGCGGACTCATGGCGGTGAGCGCCCGGAAATGGTGGTGTAGCGTGGACAGGCCCATCCCGGCGATGCCCGCGAGATCCTCCACCCGCAGCGGCTTCGCGTAGTTTTCCCGGATCCAGGCAATCGCTTTTGCGGTTCGATGGCTCTGGTCTCCCAGGGTTGCAATCGCGCGCAGGCGAGCGCCCTCCGGCCCGCGAAGGATTCGATAAATAATTTCGCGTTGAATTAAGCCACTCAGAAAAGGAATGTCCTGCGGCGTGTTCAGCAGGTCGACCAGCCGGCAACATGCATCGAGCAACTCGGCGGTGGTCTTTCCTGTCGCCATGGCAGGGCTTTCAGGCGGAGCTTCGGGTGCCTGCATCTCCTCCCGGCTCAAGAGCTCCCGCACTACTGAGATTTCGAGCTTGAGCACAAAGCAAAGATAGGGCACATCCTCACTCGCTTCGATCACGTTGCAGATGACCGGCAAATCGAGCGACGTGAGCAAGTATCGCGACTCGTCAAAGATGAACGGGGTTCCGCCCAGGATAGCCTGCTTCCGTCCCTGCACGACCACGGCCAGGCTTGGCTCATAAGTCGCAGAGGTCGGAGCCGTGGGCGCGGTCCTGCGGCTGAACAGCAAGCCGGGAATGGCGGTTGTCAGTTTCTCTGTCGATCCGACGAACGAGGCAATCTTCCGGGCCAGAGCGGAACGCAATTCTCGGGTGCGATCCGGCGTCGAAGTGGCGTGTTTGCTGGGCTTCTTCATGCTAGAGGTTTTCCTGTACCTTGCCTGAGGATAACCGCATTTTTTCCATGCGCCAACAAATTGTTTACCAATCAGAGGAATAGGCAATTAATCGGAAGGATCGGGCTACCGCTTCCATTGTGTTTGCAACTACTCTCGCATGAGAGGAAGTGCGAAGGGAAAAAACAATGCAAAAGCGCAATCTTGGAAAACTCGAAGTTTCGGCTATCGGATTCGGCTGCATGGGACTGAGCTTCGGCTATGGGCCGGCAGCGGACAAGCAGGAGGCAATCTCAGTTATCCGTGCGGCCGTCGAACGCGGCGTTACCTTCTTCGACACTGCTGAAGTTTATGGTCCGCTCACCAACGAGGAACTGGTGGGTGAGGCGCTAGCACCTTTTCGCAAACAAGTGGTTATCGCGACCAAGTTCGGCTTCGACCTCGCTGCGTTCCCGGGGCTCAATAGCCGGCCAGAGCATATTAAGGAAGTCGCCGAAGGCTCGTTAAAGCGACTGAAGGCCCAGGTCATCGATCTGTTCTACCAGCATCGCGTTGACCCGAACGTGCCGATCGAAGATGTTGCTGGAGCGGTGAAGGATCTGATCCAGCAAGGCAAAGTGAAGCACTTTGGGCTTTCGGAAGCCTCGGCTAAAACCATCCGCCGCGCACACGCCGTGCAGCCGGTCACTGCAGTCCAGAGCGAGTATTCGCTGTGGACACGAGATCCTGAAAGGGAAGTGCTGCGAACCTGCGAAGAACTCGGGATTGGCTTCGTTCCCTGGAGTCCTCTCGGGCAGGGATTTCTCACAGGGAAGATGAATGCGACGACGACCTTCGACGGTGCCTCGGACCTTCGGGCGACTTTCCCGCGCTTCAGTCCGGAAGCAATGGCGGCCAATCAGAGGTTGGTCGACATGCTGAGCACCATCGCGAAACGAAAGCAAGCGACCCCCGCTCAGATCGCACTCTCCTGGCTGATGGCCCAGAAGCCGTGGATTGTTCCGATTCCGGGCACGCGCAGACTGGATCGACTCGAAGAGAACGTGAAGGCTGCGGAAGTCATCTTAACGTCAGAGGACCTGCGTGAAATTGAGAGCCTCTCGTCGATGATCAAGGTGCAGGGCGAGCGTCTCCCCGAAGAGCACATGAAACTGATCGACCCTGCAGCGTAGTGGGTTCCGTCGGCACTTTAAGCAGGAGAATGATGATATGGAAATCAAGCGAGTGGGCTCGCGGCCATCCACCAAAGGTCCGGCAGAGTGGTTCACGGGCACGGTGCGGATCGATCCCCTGTTTCAGGCGCCGGATCCGGCTCTGGTACAGGGCGCCAGCGTCACGTTTGAGCCGGGCGCTCGGACGGCGTGGCATACGCATCCGCTGGGCCAGACGCTGATCGTTACTGCCGGCTGCGGCTGGGCGCAGCGCTGGGGGAATCCGATTGAAGAAATTCGGCCCGGGGACGTGGTCTGGTTTGCGCCCGGCGAAAAGCACTGGCACGGAGCCACGGCGGCGACGGGCATGACACATATCGCCATCCAGGAGAAGAAGGACGGCAAGGTGGTCGACTGGATGGAGCACGTGAGCGACGAACAATATCAGGATCGGGGCTAGGCGCAACCCACGCCGGCCCGAATTGAATAATGGAGAAATAATGCAAAAGCGCAAACTTGGAAAAAGTAATCTCGAAGTCTCAGCCCTGGGCCTCGGCTGCATGGGCATGAGTTTCTCTTACGGACCACCCAAAGATAAGAAGGAGATGACCGATCTCCTTCACTCCGCCGTGGATCGCGGAATCACCTTCTTTGACACCGCCGAGGTTTATGGCCCATTCACCAACGAAGAACTTGTAGGCGAGGCTCTCGCTCCGTTCCGCGGCAAAGTGGTGATTGCCACGAAGTTCGGATTCGATTTCAGCGGCGCCGATCATCGGCCGGGAGCGGCACCCGTAAATAGCCTGCCCGCGCACATCAAGCAGGCCGTCGAAGGGTCGCTCAGGCGGTTGAAGTTGGAGGCGATCGACCTGCTCTATCAGCATCGGGTCGACCCGAATGTGCCCATCGAAGATGTCGCCGGCGCGGTGAAGGAACTGATCCAGGCCGGCAAGGTTAAGCACTTCGGGCTCTCCGAGGCTGGCGTAAAGACGATTCGCCGCGCGCACGCGGTTCAACCGGTGACCGCGCTGCAGAGCGAATACTCGCTGTGGTGGAGGAAGCCGGAGGAGGAAGTAATCCCCACGCTGGAAGAGCTTGGGATTGGCTTTGTGCCGTATAGCCCGCTGGGCAAGGGCTTTCTGACGGGCAAGATCGACGAGAACGCGAAATTCGACAGCACCGATTTCCGCAGCAAGCTGCCGCGTTTCACGCCGGAAGCCCTGAAGACGAATCAGGCGGTGGTCGATCTGCTAGAAAAAATCGCCAAGCAGAAAGGCGCGACGCCTCCGCAGATCGCGCTGGCATGGCTGCTGGCGCAGAAGCCGTGGATTGTTCCAATCCCGGGCACGACCAAGCTGTTGAGGCTCGACGAAAACATTGGGTCGCTGACGATTCAACTCACAGCGGAAGACTTGCGCGAGATTGACGAAGCCGCGTCGCAAATCGCGTTACAGGGTGATCGGTATCCAGAAGCTTTGCAGAAGATGACCGGTTTGTAATCGGCAAGAGCGCGATGAAGCCGGGCCAGCCGGCCCGGCTACGATTTTCGGGGCGTGAGCACGATCAGCACGATCCCGACGAGAGATAGTGGAAGCACGGCTTGCAGAAGGTCTTCGTGCGGAATCGCATGACGGGAGGCCTGCCAGGCCATGAGGCCGCTGTGGGTAAGGCTCGACCAGGCAGTGAACGCGATCAGGCTGCGGTGCGCTGCCGGATCCCGCACCGCCAGGAGCAGGAAAAGTCCCAGCGTGGCATAGACGACGCCGAGCATCTGCTCGGACGCGCCGATTTGCATCGCAACCACCGGGTATAGGCTAACCATGAAAAGCAATCCCACTATGCCCAACACAACCTGGAGCGCTCGTTGTCGAAACATCTGCGTTCTCCTTCAACGTTGCCTACCCGCTGGCAGCAATAACCGTCGATGAAGCTACGGTGTCAAGCGCCGGAGGCTTGGCGCCCCTGATGATGAGCCACAGCATGAGCGCCACTTCTCCCAAGACGGCGGGCTGAGAATAGCCGTATACCTGGCTCACATATTGCGGCAACAGGATTCCCGTAAAGCTCACGATCACCCACGCGAATCCGGCGATGACCAGCCAGACGCCCAGGAACCGCGGCAGGAAGCGCGACCGGTAAATCAGGAGTCCGAGAGGGAAGAGCCACAGCCCCCAAAATATCTCGGCCACTGTGAAGCCGCGATTGTGCAGATTGAGGAACAGCATCATTAGGGCATCGCGCTGTGGTTTTTCAAGTACAGAAAGGAAATCCGCTCCGCGCGCCAGCAGCAGGGCGGCGATCGAGCTGACCTCATTAAAAAACGCGATGGGGATCGAGACTACGATCAATATCACCATGAGAGTGGCGTAGCGCCGGCTGACTCCCTTGAGCAGATCGTACAGAGCCAGAGACACGAAAATAAACCCGGCTTGGCCAATGAGGCTGCCTGCGATGCCAAGGCGAAATAGCGTCTCCGAAGCCGTGATGTTATTGGCGGTCGCCCCTGCGTTCCCATCCACAATGAGCTTGCCGGGCACGTAGCCCATGGCGAAGAAGCCCACGATTGACGTGAGTAGATACAACCAGCCTGCGAGCCTGGCTTGGTTCTTGAGCGAACTCATAATGTCCTCCTTCTGGTCAGGCGTGTGCGCGAGCGAGCACTCTCTGCTTGTACGCATGTGCGAACCGAACGCGGATCAGCCAGAAAATCATCAACAGGAGCGGCAGGAAACTCAGGAAAGGCAGTACGCCCGTCCTTTGTAAGAAAGCAGGGAATAGCTGTGGTCGCGCCAGAAAGATCGACGCTGTCGCGGCGAATAGGGCAAAGCACATGCGCCAAAGATGCCGCGCGACGCGTTGCGTGCCGGAAATCCCGCCTCGGAGAAGCATGCGAACGTCCCCCACGGCAGCAAGCGCAGCGACGGAACCAAAGATGAAGTAAGGTGCAGGGGGATAGTCATACTTCAGCCCTGTCGGACTCATCGCCGCCTCAGTCCCGAAGGTCAACTGGACAGCCGCAACCGCCAAAATCACGAGAAAAGCGCCCCACTCCACAATGCCGGGTTTCCCGTCCTTGCGGCGGGCGGTCAGCCATGCCGTCACCACCAGATAGAAAGTCAGCATGCCTCCGAGGACATTGCCCGGCTGAGATCTCAGCACTGCAAGGTATGTCCCGGTAGCGCCCAGGCTGAGCATGGCTATGACAAACACGTTTCCGGCGATACCGTGCTCGCGCGAACCTTTGCGCAGGAACACGGCCACAAATCCCGACAGCATTCCCAAAGTGCCGGACACGATGTGAAGCAGCAGGATGGGCGGATATTTCATGATCGGCACTCCTCTTATGTCGTAATCAAACCAGAGGCTCTGGCCTGTTCGTTCCAGCGTTGAACATTCACGCCCATCACGAGCAGCCACAGGCTGAGCGCTATTTCTGCGATTGCCGTAGGCGCAAAATAAGGGAAGATGCGCGCCTGCAGCGCAGGTGCAAGAAAGAGCGAGAAGCTGTTGATGAGATATCCCACAGCTTCGATCGCCAGTAGCACGCCGATGATCCGGGGAAAGAACGTCGACTTAATAATCAGATATGAGGTCGTGAATAAGTCGAATCCAAAAAATACCAGGCAGATGCCGAAGCCATGCTCAAACAATTGGATCGATATGTACGACGCAGCCTGTAACTGTTCTGGGGTAAATGCGCGTAGATAGTGCGCGTCACCCAACAAAAGTAAAGGTGCGAAATGACCGAGCGTGCTGATAGCCTCAATGGGATTTACCACCAGATCGAAGAACAATCCAAGCAGTGCGATGTTCTTGTTGACCACCTTGAATAACTTATAAAAAATGAGCGCGAGGGGTAGATTGAGCGCGCAATACAGCACTTCGACTACGAAGCCCATGCGATAAAGCATCGTGTGCGCCAGAATGTTGTGCGCCGTAGCCGCAGCGTCCCCCGGCACGACGAGCCGCCCGCGAACGAACAGCTCGGCGAATGTGCCTCCGACGATGACGAACAAATACATGCTACCCGCGATTCTGGCGTAGAGACGCGGCGACGCCGTGATCCGATCTGTCATGACAGCAGGGCCCATGTCATTTCTCCGTTCCACGGCAAATAGAATGCCATCCGGCTAACGAATCACATCGGCCCTTGATAGCGGCGCAGTCGCACGGCTGCGAAAAGGAATATCGCGGCGAAAATCAGGCCAATCCACAAACTCGCGCTCATCAGGAATCTGCCGGGAGCGAATAGGGACAGCGGAATAAAGTGCGCATCGATGGGCACACCGTTTTTATCCACAAGGTCGAAAGCCTTGTAGGAGAATCCAAACAATCGGTCTTGCAGGAGTAGGCCCAAGTGCGAAGTGTGGAAGGCGATGTATTCCACGGCGGCCAGCGCCAGCGGGGGCAACACCGCCCACAGAAAGGTCGCGCGCCGCGCCCAGCCGGAGACCAGCAGGAACCAGCAGTAGATGGGAGCATGCCAAAGGGCCATGACGATCAGCCCGTAGAGCAGTCCCAGTTGCATCTGGTACAACGGCAACGACCACTCCGCCGCGACGTTCCCGCCGCGCGCCAGCAGAGCTGCAGTGGTGAGCACCCGCATGGCAAATTGCAGGGGCACGGTGAGCGCGAAGACGATGACCGGCAGAACTACCAGAGGGATGCTCGCCTTGGAGAGCACGGTGGTGAGATCGGAAACCGGCATGGACTTCCAGAACAAGATGCTGCGATCGCGGCGTTCGCCATGCAGCGCGTCGAGGGAATAGAAGATTCCGACAAGGAACGCGGTGAACGTGAGAAGCATGCCAGCGTGGGCGTAATTCATGGCAACTTGGATCAGCGGAGGTTCCGTGTGGGGCGGCACCAGACGGCGGTAGCGGTGCGACACCCAAACCAGGCTGATCAGGAAGCCGAACATATAAACGCCGGCGGCGCCAAGCGGCGCAATATAGATCGATCGGTTCTCCCACAACTCGCGCCGCACCGACCAGTACAACGGCCGGGTCGCCGACATCAGCGGCGGAGCGACTGCTTTTGAGTCGAGGGAAGACTCCGGCACCGCGTTCGAGTGAGTATTCATCGAGATGCTCCTTGAAACTGGCTGGGAGTCTGACCAGCGTTATCGCCCATTACCGCTACGAACAGATCGGAGATGCCCGGGGCCCGCACATCACCCAGCGCGGCCAGTTTCTGGCGATCGACGCCGTCGAACAGAAAAATGCTGCGTCCGATCACCTGGCGCTCGTGCATGGGTTTGAGCGCCCGGGCGGCGGCCACTTGCTCGGGATTCACCGTCACCTCTGCATATCGCGTCTCGAACTCGTCCATGCTGCACGAGAGCACGATGCGTCCGCGGTTGATGAACATGAGATCGGTGAGGACGTACTGCACGTCTTCCACCTGGTGGGTCGTCACCACGATGGTGCGGCTGCGATCGAAGTAGTCGTTCAGCAGGGAATCGTAGAACTGCTTGCGATACAGAATGTCGAGGCCCAGCGTGGGCTCGTCCAGCACTAGTAATCTGGCGTCGATGGCCATCACGATGGCAAGGTGAAGCTGCGCCACCATGCCCTTCGACAACTCCCGCACCTTGCTGGCGCTGCGGATGTTGGTCTTGGCCAGAAAGCCTTCGGCCTTGGACCGATCAAACCTTGGGTGCACGCCGGCCACATAGTCCAGTGCCTGCGAAACCCGCATCCAGCGCGGCAGGACGGCGACATCGGCGATGAAGCAGACATCGCGCGTCAGCTGTTCGCGCTCGTTCCAGGGATCGCGTCCCAGCACCTTGAGCTCTCCCTGATATTGGGTGAGGCCGAGGATTGCGTTGAGCGCGGTGCTCTTGCCGGCGCCGTTGGGGCCGATCAGTCCGAGGATGCGGCCCTCGTTTATATGCAAATCAACCCCATCCAGTGCGATGGTTGTACCGAAGGCCTTGCGCAGGCCGCGGGCTTCGATCACGGTCATGACTTCGGTTCCTCCCCTGCATCATTCTTCGATGGAACACTCGACGACGCTTTGCGACTCGCCGAGCCATTGAGCAGTTCTTCCGCCTTCAGACCGAGCCGCTGAATGGTGGCGTGCACTCGGGGCCATTCTTCCGCAAGAAACTTCTGCCGCTCGCCCTGCAGCAGCAGACTGCGCGCACCCTCATTGATAAACATGCCGCGACCTCGCCTGCTTTCGACCAGTTGCTCGTCGACCAGTTGTTGATATCCCTTCAGAACCGTGAGCGGATTGACCCGGTATTCGGCGGCGACCACTCGCACGGAGGGAAGGGGATCGCCTTCCTTGAGCACGCCGTCCAGGATCATCGCGACCACGCGGTCGCGAAGCTGGCGGTAAATCGGCTGATTGTCGTTCCACTCACGGTCCGTCATGGGGTTCCAGTCACAGTAACAATTGCGGATCTCGTAAACTCTTCCTGCTCTTAGGAGCGCTTAACTCGCCCGCGCCAAGACGCTGACTTTATCGGACTCAGCCACCCTAGGCGCGCTCAATCCTTTAATGAGCAGCCAGAAACTCAGTGCGATATCGAAAAGAGCCATCGGCGTATCGAACCACCACAAGTTCACAATCTTGTCGAAGTGCGGGAAAATGTAGAATACGAGAGTGCAAGCCACGCAGAAGGCGGACGAGATCACGCCGAAGACCGCCAGTGTCCTGGGGATGTAGCGCGACTTCAACCACAGATAGCCGCACACGGTGGACGCCAATGCACCGAACAGCAAGCCCACGTAATAATAGTCAACAGGCGTGCTGAGAAAGAGACTGGCCAGCCCCTGCGCTCGTTCCGCTCCCAGTGCTTGCGAGTAATCCGCCTCAGTAATGAGGCGAAGGGCATTAAAGAGATTGAGGGTCATCGTCAGCCACATCAAAACCCACACCAGCCTCCAGAATGCTGCCAGTAAAGCCAGGCCGCGACTGACCGGCTTAAGAATCACGTAGAGCGCAGTGAGGAGGGCAACCACGCCGACGCAGTAAAGAAGGTCGCCCACGATGCCGATGCGAAACAGTTGTTCGTGCGCCACGATATTCCGCGCGACTTCGACGTGGTTGCCGGCCAGCAGGCGGTCGTGGATGCCAAAGTTGACGTACACCACGCAGGCAAACGAGATCAGGTAAGCAAGTCCGGCGACTTTAGCGGCTTTGCGTTGGGACTCGTCGATCGTGATCGTCATCATGTCGATCCCTCCTAAGCAAGATTGCCTTCCGAGAAAGGCGCGAGCGATTGGTTAACCGTTAGGCCCGAATCGCTGCGCCTCCTCAGACTTCCTGTCTTGCGGTCCAAGCGGCACTACTTTACCCGCTGCAGGTCCATGCGAGCGCGCATGGGCTTGTCCCCGGGCATCATGTAAGTCCACTCCTCGGTGTGATGGTTGGCGTCGATGGTGGTGAACACCGCATGGTACATGTGTCCATGATCGTTGCCGCCGGAGAGATCAGCGAAGTCAAATTCCACCGTCTTTCCGTCAGCCGATTTCCGCGCCACCATATGCGGGCGATTGCCGGCGTCACAATAATGCACCAGGTTCAGGTGGTCACCATCCGCGTAAATCATGGTAACGGGATGGTCGTACTTGGTCGGATCCAACGGCGTTCCTGGCTCCTGCATTTCGTGGACGAGCGCGGCCCCGCGGGAGGTCACGCGCATCGTGACGTGCACCCGCGCCCCTGCGGGCACCATGTCGGTCGGCGGATCGGCCATTACCGCCCCTTCCCACTCACCCGCGAGGGTTTTTATTGAGTCAAAGGACTTTTGTGCATCCGACTGCGCGAATGCGGTTGCGGCCAGCAGAAGCAGCAGTAGAGCTGGCAGAAGGGATAGTGCAATGCGTGGTTTCATTTTCGATTCTCCTTATCTCTCATCGATCCTGTCGCGAATCTTGGTTTGTTTCCGGCGAACCGGAGCTCCAACGGGCTGGAGGATTGTTACTAGTGATATACATAACTACAACACTATAACAAAGTCAAGCTTTTTCTTGCTTGCCCGCTAATCAAAGAGATAGAGGGCTATCCATCCGCCTCCGGCGAAACCTCTCCCAAGGGTTCACAATCCGATTCAGAGATCTCCTGTATCTTATTGAAGTTATTGAGATACTGCGGTCTTGCCAAGACGGGTAGCGATTGGGCCTCCGGGTGCATTAGCGTAATTCGCACGCCGGGAGGCGAATATGGGACTGTCAAACTTGGTCGAACACAGGTCGGCAAGTTACAGGGGAAACGGCGAGTTGACCCGTCTCCATGTGCCCAGGCAGTTCGGTAGATTGGACAATCGGCCGCATGCCGAACCGTTTCCGGGTTTCAGTTCCGCGGTGGACGACGCTATGCGGCTGATGTTGTACGCGGCCGACTCCGGCATCAGTGTCGATGACACGATCCGGGACAGCGTTCTGCGCGCAGCAAGCGCCGACGGTCTCGGAGTGGATGAGAAGGCTTCGTCCAACTTCATCGCAGCGCTCACCAAACTCAACGCTCAGTTGAGTCCGGTGACCGCGACCGGCTTGAAAGCCTCAAGCGGCGATCAGACCAAACCCGCCATCAAGAGCCTTCGGGCGTGGACTTGCATTTTGGCCTTGCCCATCATTCTGTTTTCTCTGGCGGCATTTGTGTCGTCTTCCATTTCCAGCGGGATTCGCACCGACATTACGACGGCAAACGACCTCGCAGTGAAACTGAGAGCCGAACTCGGAACCAAGGACGCGCCCTCGGCAGGGACGCCGGAGCATCCCAAACTTCCCCAAGGACTCAGCGAGGTCGACGTCGTCGGTCAAATGCAGCTGTACGCCGCCACCATGCGATCCATCGATGCGCGTACGCGCCAACTTAATCACTTCGTATTCAAGGCGCAATGGGATCCATTCATGCAACTGCGGTGGAAGCCGGGCCTGAGTGCGGAGGAAGCGCAAAGGCGGCAGAAAGAACTGAAAGACCTCTTTGAACTGCCGATCCCGCTGGACAATATGCCGGGGACCTTCGAAGATCTGACGGATACGTATCAGGATGTTCGCTCTTTTGCCACGAACGTCCTCGACCTTACGTCGTTCTATTACGGAGCAATCACCAGTTGTCTGCTTCCGGTGATGTATGCGCTGCTCGGTACCTGCGCCTTTCTGCTGCGCCGCTTCGAACAGGAAATCAAAGCGCAGACGTTCGCGCCTTCTTCCCGGGCGAACCTGGCGCACTTTCTTATCGCCGGAATCGGGGGAGCCGTGGTGGGGCTGTTTTCGAATTTCACTATTTCGCAAGGAGCGTCCATCTCGCCGCTGGCCATTGCGTTCCTCGTGGGCTACGGAGTGGACGTGTTCTTCTCGTTCCTGGAGGGACTGATGCAGTCTTTTACGCGGGGCAAGGCCGCGAGCGCCTAGTCCACCTGCAAGGCGAGTAAGAAGGGAGTTCTGGTAGAGTAGCCTTCGATATATCGCTTATATGTTGAAGGAGCTCGCATGAACACGGTTTTCGACAAGCTGAATCTCAAGGATCAGCCGCAGATCCTTGTGACCAACGCGCCTCCGTCGTTTGAATCAGAACTGGCGAGGCTGAATGGCATCAGCGTCCAGCGCGATCCAAAGAAGGTGCGGTCAGTGGATTTTGCTCTGGCGTTCGTCACCCGCAAAGCCGAGGTCGATGCCATCTCCAAGGCAGTTGCGGGCAAGTTAAACGGCGATGCAGTGCTTTGGTTTGCGTATCCCAAGGGCACGTCCAAGAGGTACAAATGCGACTTCAACCGCGATTCGGGCTGGGAAGCCATCCGTGCAGCTGGATTCGACACGGTGCGCCTGGTCGCGATCGACGAGGACTGGTCCGCGCTGCGCTTCCGACGGAACGAATTCATCCGCGGAGGTGTTGGTTCCCGCCGCAAATCGCCTTAGACTCAGTTGGAAGAAGTTGCGCAACTATTCGCGGCACCACCTATACGACCACCACCCCACTTAGCCTCAGCGTCATTCCCGCTAGCCTTAACACTCGCCTAAGCAGCCATTTTAGTCATCTATTTACTTTCACAACCTGAACGCAATGATAATGTCCATAAACCAAACACTCGGCATTGTAGTACCCATGATACTCACGTTGATAGGAGAATACCTATGAAGGCAGACAACAAGGGCCCCGAGAACAGTCTAACCATGGACGACTTTAGAATAACTCCAGTCTCTGGCGAGATACACGCGCTAGACGCACTAGCGGCAACGAATCCGCTCGGACTATTAGCCGAGCTAAGAGGAACGTGGAAGGGCAGGGGATTCAACCAGATCTGGCGGCCCTTTCACGGAACCCAGGATCGCTTTCTCGAATTGAACGAGACCGAGGAAGTCCTGCAATTCGTCGAGATTCCGGGCGACATTCCCAATCGTGGCCTTCTGCAACAGGACATCGAGTTGCACGGATTGACTTACCTGCAGAAGATCAATGATGCAAATGTGAAGAAGAACGGAAAGCCTGCCGGCATCCATATTGAACCGGGCATCTGGATCAGAATTCCCGCCACCACAAATCCCTCGGACCCAGAGACGGTTGCGCGCCTGGCGAACATCCCTCACGGGACCACCATTCTGGCGCAGGGAACCGCTCACGGTCCCATCAACGGAGCGCCGACTCCCATTGCACCCGCCAGCATCGTGCCGTTCACCATTGCGCCGCCTCACACCCTAATCCATTTTCCCGAAGAGAATCTCGGAACTGCGACCACCTTCCGCACACCCCACGCCGACATTCCCCACGTGACCCAGGCGATGGTGAACAACCCGAATGTAGTACTAACAGATGCCCTCGCCGGGAAACACGTCAAGTCGTTTGTCGTCCTGAAGATCTCGACGATTCCGCTGAATCCCCCCAGTTCTGGAGGAGGCACTTCGAACATTGCATTCCTGCAAGGGGCGGGTGGAGGGCCCAACGCGGACGGAGCGCGAGTAGACGCCATCTTCTGGATTGAGGAACTGGAGAATGGCAAGCATCTGCTGCAGTACACCCAAACTGTACTGCTGAACTTTAACGGCCTAAGTTGGCCGCATGTGTCGGTAGCTACGCTGGAGAAACAGAGATAGGCAGGCAAATAAGGTGGCGAGAGTAGGTGGTAAGTAGATGGAATGCCGACTTTGGATAACTATAAGGTACGCTGCGGCCTCTGTGGTGAAGGATTGCTGCATGACCACAGAGGTCGCAGTCAACACCATGACCCGGGCGGCGGTACTTCTCAGAAGTTCTTGCTGAAGTCCGCCGTACCCACCTTTACCGCAGTGCCCTTTGGCTGGGCCTTCTCTTCTTGTGTTTTGTCCGAACCTTTGTCCGGGGCTTTGGCTTGGGGTTTGATCGGGTCGGCGGGCGGTGGAGGCGCCGGCTTCTCCATCCAGACTCCGTAGACGCGCCCGCCGTAGGCTGCTAGTCCCGTGTAGTCGCCGAAGAATACGCCGCCGGCTTCGAACGCTTTATCCGTCCAGGCGTAATTCTTGAAGCTGTGGCCGCCATCGGTGGAGCGAGCCAGAACCACTATTTGTTTTCGGTTTTCAGGGTCGCCGCGGCGGTCGTAGAAAAGAACGTTGACCGACCCGTCCACCGGATCGACAGCCAGCCACTGAAAGAATTGTTCCGCGCCGTTGTGAACCGGGTCGGTGTTCACGCGGACCGGATCGCTCCAGCGCTTGCCGCCGTCGTCGGATGTTGCCAGAAACACGTCGAGATCGCCATTGCGATAATCGCTCCAGGTGATGTACAACCGCTTGCCCTTGGGATCAATCGCGATCTGCGGAAATCCGTTGGCGCGTTCCAGCGTTTGAATGGCGAACATAATCGGTGCTGTGTGGATCGCAGCGCGAGCGTGTGAGAAAGTGTTCCCTCCATCGCGTGACGAGATCAGCATGATGTCGTCGCCCTGACTCCAGATCGCGTACAGGGTTCCATTCGGAGCGACTACGCCTGCGAATCCTTCGGCCGCGCCGTTATCGTCGCGCGGCAGGCCGGGCTGCGCGTCAATCTCCAGCGGTTGCGACCAGGTCTTACCGTCGTCGGTTGAGCGCGAGATTACCATCAGCGAATCGGCGATCCGCCAGCGCGTCCAGCCGATGTAGAGATTGCCGGCATATTTGCTCTTTGAATTGTCGGCAATGATGTAAGGCTTGTCTTCAAACGGAATGCCCGGCTGCGAGGGCTGTTCAGCTACTGCGATGTGTTCGGCCTCCCAGGTTTTTCCGCCATCCAGCGAGCGCTTTATAAAAATTCCGTTGCGCGTGGCGCCGTGCGCCCAGTAATTGAACGTTCCCAGCTTGTCGAAGGCGATGTAGCAGACGAAGGCGTGTCCCTGATTGTCGAACGTCGTCGACACGTCGCCGGAGATGCGGTAGTTCTTCGCGGCGATGTCTTCCACATTCCACGAGCGGCCGGCGTCCTGCGACCAGGCGGCGTGCACGTTGTCCTGAAACACGGCGACAACCTGCTGCGGATTGTTCGGATTCACCGCTACTCCAGGCTCAGTGAAATAGCCGGGTTCGGGCGTGAGTTGGAAAGTGTGGGCGTCGGGCGCCTTGGGTAAATCCTGCGCGGCCAGAAGTGGGATGAGAAATAAAGCGGCCGCCGTAACCGCACAATGCATTCTGAAGAACATGGATTGTCCTCGTACTCAGGGAGAGTGTAACGGCTACACGAAATCGGCGCACAGAGCGGCGCCGCCGGCAATTCCCGCGTCGGCCCCATAGTGCGCCATCAACAGTGGAATGTCCGCAACGTGCGGATTCACGCACCAGCGCGGCAATCTGCTCCTGATGTCGTCGAAAAAAGGCTGGAGCATCGCCGCCACCCCGCCTCCCATCACAAGAACGTCGGGGTCAAGCAGGTCGACAATGTTGCCCAGCCACGGAGTGAGCAGAGCAACGGTCTCTTCGAGAATCTCGCGTGCCAGCGGATCGCCCGCGGCATAAGCCTTTCCGACGAGTTCGCCGGTGATCCTGGCAACGTCACCGCGGGCAAGTTCTAGAATGGCCGACTGCCGCGATGAATTGTCGTCGAACTTGGCGCGGGCTCGCGCGCCGATTGCCGGACCGGCGGCCAAAATCTCGATGCAGCCACGCTTGCCGCAGCCGCAAACCGGGCCGCGATAATCGATGCTGACATGTCCGCCTTCGCCCGCGGAGCCGGTCTTGCCGTGGTAGATGTTTCCGTCGAGAACAATGCCCGTGCCGATGCCAGTGCCGATGCAGGTATAGAAAACGTAGCGATAACCGCGGGCCGCGCCCCAGCGTGTCTCGGCCAGCGCGGCGGCATTCGCATCGTTATCCACTCTGACCGGGACGCGATATTTGCCGGCGATTATTTCCGCTAGCGGAAAGTCGCGCCAGCAGGGGAGGTTGGGAGGATTGAGAACCACGCCCGAGCGCGGATCGAGGGGCCCGGGTGCGCAGATGCCGATGCTCTGAATTCCGCCCTGCGC
>Ga0209067_10000960_pt1 | contig 18138 bp, 20 predicted proteins | sample ColStrG_CSR_2013_FD_187199 | JGI IMG/M metagenome (GOLD analysis project Ga0209067, IMG submission 187199) | Freshwater sediment microbial communities in response to fracking from Pennsylvania, USA - Cold Stream Run_MetaG_CSR_2013 (SPAdes)... | ecosystem: Environmental > Aquatic > Freshwater >...
AATAATTGAGTATGAAAGCCTCCATGAATTCAAAAGTGCGTGTGGCTCTATCTAATCCCGTTACAGCGAAGCAGTTCACTGAAGCCGTAATAAAGTATCGTCATAGCATAAACAATAGCCAATCAGGTAGTTTGGTTAGTCACCCAATGCCCGTTCAAGAAAAAAAGTAGCTGATTGAATTTAGCACTTGGAGTCTTAATTATTTTTATTCTTTCCTTACCTGGCTTTGTTTTTCGTCAAACCTATTTCTCCAGTTATTTTTCCAAAAGAACGGTTAAAACATCCACGGTAGAGGAAATTTTTATTTCACTTCTTCCAGCAACGTTCATTCATATTTTTTTTATTCTCGTAATACGAGTTTTTGGATATACCATAAACTTTCAATTTATTTTCGAACTAATTACAGGCTCAGTTGCGGCTAAGGATATCAATTTGCTAAACGGCTACCTTCCCTGGTTCACTTTATATCTTACCACCAATTTAGGAGCCAACGCCTTATCAGCTTATGGTCTTAGGCGTTTTGTATTGAAAAAAGGATGGGATCGACAGCATCCTGTTTTCGCCATTTATAACGAGTGGTATTATATGCTAAGTAATGGCGTGGGAGATCAGCCCGAAGACTCCCAACGATCCGTCTGGTTGGATGTTCTAGTGGAAACTAAAAACGATATGGTTTTATATTGTGGGATTCTAAATGAATATACGCTGGATGCCAATAAAGAAATTAAAGAATTACGAATGAGCGGAGTGAGAAGACGGTACTTGTCTAAGGATACTCCCATTGGGAATAACCCCAGTCAAGAGGATAATGTAGATGCCCTTTCGGAAGAGGTATTTGATGAACGGTATTATTTCATCCCTGGTAATCAATTTATTATTTCTATGAAGGAAATTAAAAACCTAAACATTACCTATTATTCAGAAAACGACTATAATGAAATTATGGGGATCCAACCGATGATACAAAGCTCTTCATATCAGGAAGATATTTTGGATATGGATTAAATAATTCTACCAAATGCGCCAGAATTCTAATCTTTGGAAAGAAATGTTTTGGGCCGCAGAATAGAGGTGGTTTTCAACTCTAACATTAGCAAGTACCCCTTAAGGGTGAATTATTCTCACCAAAAACCCATCTGTTCATCTCTACCCAATATAAAAATACCGATCCAGCACAAATAATTAGGAATCCAATACTCTCCAAAATTTATTCTATTGATTCCAAATAAAATTTAGAACGACAGCGGTAACTTTCCTACTGCCGAACAAGGGATGAAAATACTCTTTTGATAAAGGTCATCTTGTTTGGTAAATTTTTAAAAAATAAAACGACTATTCTCTTAATGAATGAAGGCTATATACTTAAACAAAAAAAGAGCAAAGCACGGTACATACGGACTTCACTTGGGTAACCTTAGAACCGGCCAAATTTTAATTATTAATATAATTAAGGCTGTAGGAACCAAGGCAATTACCCCTTTTCCTATTCCTTGGTCGATATGCCCTTCATGATCATTCTTTATGAAGGCTTTTAAAATCGTTGATTATAATTCCGTCAACATTTTATCAAATTCAGCCTTATCCTCAGGCATAGGGGTTTTGAAGCGCAGAATGTGAAATTTGTTGTCGAGAAGGATGTACCGGGGAATACTTTTGAATTTTAATAATTTTAAGAAGGGGGAGGAAACCTGGTCTTTCAATAAGTACTGCTCGCCGGATAGGTTAAACGTTTTTAGACCGCTGGTAAAGGCAGTATAATCTCTATCTACAGAAATAGAGAGAAAACCCACACGATCCTTATAGCTACGTTCAAAAGCGGATAAAAATGGGGCCTGGTGCAGGCAGGGCTTACACCAACTTGCCCAGAAGTCAACGAGAATATTATCTTTTTTTAGGGTGCTTAAAAGCTCCTTTAAACTAATTTCGGTGTTATTAGAGGACTTTATAAAGCGGGTTTTAGTCAATATAGTTTCGGGTATGGTAATCAATAAGGACTCTGTTTCCTCTTTATATTCCGTTTGAATGGCCTCTTTATAGGACGGGTTCGCGCATAGAATTAGATACTTTGAATAAATCTCCTTATAGTTACTTGGATGCTGCTCTAAAAATTCATGCATAGTAAGGGTTAATAGATAATCCCTTAAAGAAATGTCCTTTATATAATTGGTAATTATAGTATACTGTTCCGAGAGTTTTTCTTCCGGAGCATCTTTGCCAAATGGTACGGTCCTAAGATAGTATGCACAATAACTATGAGCTGCAGAGGTATATAACCTAGACTTGATACAATTTTCCCAAGTGAAATTTTGTTCGTCCAAGGTCGAAAAATAGCCTTTTGGGAATTCCTTCCTATTAAAATCAAATACTCTACTACTTAAGGCCAGCAAATAGGCTCCCTTAATTTCTAAATAACCTAGGGACTTAAATTCATCGGAAAGGTGGTATTTCGCGACATAATAATTTAGATAATCAATCCTTGACTTAAAAAGAGCATCAATGGCATTCTTTTGAGATAGAGGATCTGGAATAGAATTAACCACATAATCAAGTAAGGAGTGATATTTAGCTCTCAAGGAATCAAAGAAAGTCAACTTTGGGACTTGGGAACCTTTAATAGTCGCCTTTTCAAAATTTGTTACGGTCAAAGGACCTGATTTTATTGTATCAGGACTTTTTAATTTTGAGAAATAGATCTCAATGGTATCTCCAGGGCTAGCGATAATTTCCTTTTCTACCCCTGCGCACTTCAGGAACAAAATTTGTGTTTTGGTTAAGGTAATTCTTTTAGAGAAACTGCTATCCGACTTAATATGAATCGTATCATTTTCAACAAATCCAAAATCGGTGGCACTTTTAATTGTTGAGACAGAACTGATATAAGCGACATTTTTGAATCCTATTATAGAGCCTTTTATTAGAACCGATTTATCTTGGGAATAAACATTTTGAATAGAAAGTATTAAATAAATAAAAATTAAACTTTTTGATTTCATTCTGTATCGGATTTCTTTTTGTTATCCATTTCCCTATTCCCCTCCCAGGGTAAAACGATGTGCCGAAGCAGAGCCCTGCTTCTTATGATGCGCCACAGATTTATGGATATATAAATTTCGTATGCTATTCGGGGCTACTTTCCCTGCAAACGACATCCCCATACGAGTTTCTCCCGCTTCCTTTTTTGGACCCGATGAGTACCCCCGTTCTTCCTGGTACCATTCCTCTACTTCAAAAACTTCCACGATGAGTCCTCGGTATTCACTCAACACATATTTTCGGAGGAATGCACCAGATTCTTTATCTATCAGTCGGTTTTTATCGATCGCCCAAATTCCTTTCGTAGCCTGGTAAATCGCATCCGGTCCTGTATTTCGTTCATATTTCCGATTGATATTGATCAAAACGGCATCCTCGCCTAGGGCGTCCAATTTTTCCGCGTTATAAAGCCGTTTAATTTCATCTGTCGTCATTAAGCCCCTATCAAGGGCATGATGGCCGCTGACCAGATTGGTAAGGTCAAATCCCAGATAGTTCAAGGTGTCCATCAGGGCTGTTTCCACTTTGTAGGATTCCTCCTCGGTTAACCCATGCTGCACGATGACATGCTCGACATGGGAGCCAGATTGCTCAATCTCTCGTAGGGTGTCATATTTTAAGGAGGTGGCTTCTTCGTCTGACAATGCCTGATTTAAATGGTCAAAAACTCGGTTCTCCTTTCCCTTTCCCACATAAAAGGGCTTTTTGGTTATCGGGTTTTTAAGTAGATAAACATAATACTGAAGGTCTAAATGAGTTTTTGGGTCAAACATGGATTTTATAAAAGGATGGATAGGAATACTATTTACCTAAAAATAGAATAATTCAATTTGCATGAATAACGGATAGGCCAATTAGGGTGAAAACACCCTTTTTTCGGTTCCTCCAAGAGTATTACAAAGCCCAATAAGCTTGCTGGTTTTTGAAGCTGAATTCGCCAGAAGGCCTTAAAATGGCTCAAATTAATGGGGATTACTGAAGGGAAAAGAGGAAATGAGAAAGTGAAATAGAAAGGGTGATGCCAGTCATAGGAAAGTTGGATCGCAGCTCAGGAATTGTATATTTTTTTTCTATCGTTAAAAACAAACTCGGTTTCCTTCTCATAACCTGTAAAAATGAAAATTTTTACCCTGGATCATTAAAATCCCCTTTTTATTACCCTCAAACAAGCAGGTGGCTACCTGCTGGTCTTTACCAAGTTTTTCGATGCCATAGGCGTCGAATCTAAATGGGAATGTATATATAGGGTTTAATGTATTCTTTGCTATTTTTCCTAAATAGGTTTTTTGCTGATCGGTATAAACGGTTAAAAGCTTTTGATCTATTTCTAAGGAGGTAATGAGAGGAGAATCTCCACCAAAAGGAGTAGGCAAGAAAAATATAGTCTCTATTCCTTGGGTGAAGGCACTTCCTATTCTCTTTTTAAAATGTAGTGGGGATCGGGCCAATTTTTTAGGATTTTGAATTTTTATTAGGGAATAGGAACTTGTGACATAGTACTCGCTATCTATTTTATTAATCACCAATGGACAAGTCACCCCGACCTCATACCTCATTCCCGTTTTTTGCTCCTGAAAATACAATGTGGCCCCAAATTCCCCATAGCACTCCGAGAAAATTTTGTATTGGTCGTCTTCAAAGAGGGGTAATTTCCTGGTTTTTGATGGGGAGAAGTCTGCTATATATTCCCCAAGAACCCAATTGGTTCTCTCAAACTCACTATCCTTGATAAATAGGCTATCCCTAAATACCTTCAGGTCCACATAGGTCATCTCCTGAATTTCCTTAGGAAGAAAAACATCTTCCATTACCCCCCCTTTTGGGTTAAAGGCAATCATTTTCCTAAAAAGTTCTGTGGTGTTTCTTCTTGCCGTCTCAAAAATTCCATAAAAGCTATTTCGGAACCAAACGACCTTAACAAGGTCTCCATAGATGGGAAGGTGTAAAGTGTCCACTATTATATGGATGATGGAGGAGGATTTTGCTATTTCTTTTTTATAGCTAATCGGGGATTTCGAGCTACAGGCCGAAAATATAATGATCAGGATTGGAATGAAAAATCGTTTCATGATTGGGTTCCATGGGGAAGGGAAGTTAAGTAAATCCAGAAAAAAATACCCCAAATTCCAGTCTCTTTGCTTGTTAGCAAATAGTATCCTTCAGATGGTTTTTCCCGCTTTACTTTTTAAAGAGGGAAAAGAAAGTATGATTTGTAAGAAAGCAGGTTTGGATATTCGTTCTTGTAAGACGAATGGTATAGGATGGGATAAATAATGAAAGCCAAATACAGGAATTAAAGGGGTATATGGAAAGGATTTTGCAGGTGCAAACGAAGAAGCTCTTTCAGGGCAGAAAGGTGGATGGTGGCCTTAAAAACACCCTCCTCCATCTCAATCATGGCTTAAGACGGATAAATCCTAAAGTAAAAAATGCCGCTCAAATTCGGCAAAGTGTGATTACGGAATGGCTCAAGTTGGCCGACCTTCGGACGGTACAATATTGGGCGGGACACCGCTATGTAAGCTCCACCGAACGGTACCAGACCGGAAACTTAGAGGAACTCCGGGAGGCCCTCCTGAAATACCATCCTTTGCGGTAAGTGTTAAGGCAATACTAGATATCACAGCTAGTGATACCTTAAAATAATGGAAAAAATAAATACTTTTATTGGAGGTGGTCACAAATTGTGACCACCTTGAAAAAGATCCCCTTTGGAAATAACTCCCCCTGTTAAACAGTTCGAGGTATTGATCTTTGAGTTTAGAGGCATGAAAGTCATGATCGATCAAGACTTGGCCGCTTTATATGAAACGGAGACGAAAAAGCTTAAACAGCAGGTAAAACGAAATCAAGATAAATTCCCCGAGGATTTCATGTTTACACTCTCCCAGGAGGAAAGAGATCATTTGATCTTGACTTCGGATCGATTGGCCAATCTTAAGTTTACGACCGTAATGCCTATGGTATTTACAGAGCAAGGGGTTGCTATGTTATCCTCCGTTCCCCCAAAGCGACCCAAATCCATATCGAAATCATGAGAGCCTTTGTTCGATATCGAGCCATTATTCTGGAAAACCAAGAATTGAAGAAGGAAATTCAGGCGGTAGATCAAAAAGTGAATCAGGCATTTAAGTATCTATTGGACAAGATTGATGCTTTGGCTCCGCATTACGGAGAAAGGGAGCCGGTTGGATATAAGTTCCCAACCAAAAAAGAATAACCCCACTCAAAAGACTTCAACACAAGCCCCCTACACGAGGAGGCCATTCGTTTGATGGGGATTATCTTCCAAAATCCCCAAACCCCTGTTGGAGCGTTTTCATTCGAAATAGAATCCCCCAGCCGCAGGCCTAAATCCGATTCAATTCCTCATAAAAACGAATGAACTTTTCTATCGATGACCGCAGGGATTATCCTGGGCTTCGGCTTCAGGATAGGGTGCCACAGGCATTTTTTGATATCAAAAAACACACCTTGCTTTTTAGACTTTCGATGGGAGCCAAGGGATAGATTTCTGGGAGATCGATGGATTAGGCAGCTAAAAAACGAAGAAGGGAAGGGGGTCAAGGGACTGTGGAATAAAGGGCCCTGTGGGTGAAAGGCCTCGTGGATTTATGCCGCAAAAGCCCTTGAAGCCCTTTCCTTCGGAGGCTATCTTTGCCTCCATCCATCATCTTCAGGAAATGCGGGTGGGGCAAAAGAGCGGTAGGGTTCAGCGTCCAGCTCAGCTGGTTAACATAATAGGATTATACGGCAGCTTTGGAGCGAGGGACGGCCTTGCGGGGCTGTGCGTATAATCACCTGTTATGTTAAAACTAGAACAGAAGGGAAGGGTAAATCTTTGGAATGTAGGGGGAATTGGGTAGCTTAGAATACTGTAAATCGTTCTTTGAACAGGCTTAAAACCGCTGTAAATCCATTTTTGAGGTTACCGAAAATCTGAAAAGTTGACTTAAAAATTGGGGTAATCGTTACGATTATGGCGCAAGGTTCTATGATCCACTGGTATCAAGGTGGACCACCATCGATCCGCTTGCAGAGAAAGGAAGAAGATGGTCCCCGTATACCTACGGTTCCGATAATCCTATTATTAGAATTGACCCTGGTGGTATGTCTGATATTGTTTATTTCGATTCTAGGGGAAATGAAATGTATCCTATTCCATCTAATACAGTGTTGAAAGGTTGGGATACATATACTTCTATTCTCTGGTAGGATCTTGTAAGGTGAATAGGGTGGAACCTAATTCCTGGCTGAAAGAAATGTTAATAAACTTCAAGATTATCCGGGAAAAAAGATTCATGAATTACTCCCCAATCATTCTAATATGATAAAGGAATTTGGGAATAAGGCAATTTCCAATTAAATTTAAAAGTAGGCAAAGTGCTTACGGAAAAGCTTCCATGAAAATTAATTAATTGGACTCAATTAAAAAAAATCCTAAAACGATTTATGAAATTCCTGGGAAAACATTGGTATGATTTGGGAGGAGTTTTGGCGCTTCTGGTACTGGTGTATTTATGGATGAATAAATATTTTATGAGCTCCTATCAAAATTTGATGTGGATTAGCCTGATTTCCTTGTTTATTCATCAATTGGAAGAATACCGGATTGTAGGCACCTTTCCGGGAATGCTCAATTCCACTTTATTTAATAGTGATATACCCGATCGGTACCCCCTCAATACCCGGACCTCTTTTTATGTGAATGTTTTTACCGGCTGGCTATTTTATTTCCTGGCAGCCCTATTTGCTGAGAAGGCTGTTTGGTTAGGCATCGCTACTCTACTGGTTTCGGCTGGTAATATTATTGCCCATACCCTGGTTTTTAATATCAAAGGAAAAACCCTGTACAATGCCGGTTTGGCCAGCTCCTGGATCTTGTTTGCTCCCTGTTTATACTTCTCCATAAAAATATTAATTCAACATTCCCTGGGATCGGTTTTTGACTTTATTTTGGGTATAGTTCTCGGCTTAGCCCTGAACTATATAGGTATTTTGAAACTGATTGATTGGATGAAGGATAGAAATAGTCCTTATATTTTTGAGCAGAGGAATTTACTTCCCAGGGACCGGAACTGAAGCTAGAGTATTGGTTACTATCTGTAACCAAAACGAATTTTTCTGAAGTAGAATTCGAAAGGGAAGCGCACCATCATTTACTTCCACCAGAATAAATCCGGAAGCCGAGATCGAATTCTGGAGCCGTTTTCGATAATGGTAATGGAACTTGTAGAAGGGGATGGTATCTAGGTCACAAAACTTCCGCTGGGTTTGACCGCTGGAATCATACCAAAGATAAAAAGGAGGAAAAATTATCCTTGGATTTCTTGACCATAAAATGATTTATTTATGTATGCCATTTTAATCTCGCATTAAAGGGGCATCAAGATGGGTTGGTCAAGTGGTTAAAATTTAACTAAATGCAATATGTAATTCACAATAAAATGCTTTTCATTCATTATTCTGAATTTTTAAAGTTTGAATCAATATTAATTTAAAGAAAAGGTCCTTGCCTTTTTTTACTTTTTCCAAACTGTGTATTAGGACACATACTTTACCTGGCTTTTATGATTGATTGGCGTTCCCAATTTTGGAAAGCCTAAAGTTGTGTTCTGTTTTGCTTTAATGAGTCAATTGAAACCGTTGTTTGAGTGTAATAGAAATCGGTTTTTTTTGAAAGGACATAATCAATTTTATGCTCCCAACTTGTTTTATCCCATATATCTTTTTCGAAACGTATTCTCTTTTCCCAAATTTGAACATTCCATTCCGAATCATTTTTTATTGTATTCTTGTCTTTTCGATGTCGAATATACTCTATTGCTTTTGTCCTGCTATTAAAATCTATGAATCTAGTATATAATGACAAAAAAGAATAGTGTTTAGGCACCGAAACTATATAATTAAATTTTTTTTTTGATTCTCCATCAACAAATGGAATATGCCATGTGGGCAAAACCCAATAATTTTTTTCAAGTCCTATAACTTCATCTTCAGGAAAGCTCTTAAAGTTAACTTCATTATTAAGTCCGGAATTCCTTTCAAACGGTGAGTCTTTTTTTAGGAACAATAGTTCAAATTCTAATGGCGCAATCCATTTTCTGACTTTCCCTTTATTTTCAACTATACAAAAAAGTTCTAAAAGATATTCTGAAGAATTTTCCCCGATATAAAGTATTCCATTTTGGATTTCCATACTTGGAAATTTTTCTCTAAATAGACCAAAACGATACAATGCCCAAGCGCCTCCGACTATTATCCCTAAAGCTTCGGTTATATTTTTTACTTGTTCTGACCAGTTTCCCATTTCATTCGTTAAATTTTTAAAATAACCATTTTCTATAAAATAAGAGGTTCAAGGCTTAACGCAGTAGGGTCCAACCATCAATTCTTTTTCCATAATTAAATATCAGATCCAAATTTGGAAAACCGACTCATATAGGAGTAATTTAAATATATTATTAATTTGATATGCAAAAATCATTCACGTTTCTGAGCATCACATTCTTACTTTTATGATTTTTTTCCCTTTTTGTTGCGCTATATATCCTTAACGAGTATTATCTCATAGGATATGAAAAGATCTGGTCCGTTATTTTTATCCTACCACGTAGTCTACTTTCAACTTTGACATTAATTCCAACCACGATTTACCTGTTAAATAGGAGGAAAAAACAAAAAATTACGACCTGGATTAAATGGCTTCTTCTAATATGTGTTCTACCAACAATGTTGGCACTTCATAACTATTTGAATCCAAAATTTTAAATTAAATATAAGGAAATTGAGAAAGGTGCCCCGGGTATGCCTATTTTCCAAAGATAAGTGACCTACACCAAAAATAGTACCTTTCAAAAAAGCCTGTTTTTCTAATTTAGCGTGTCATTTAAATGGGGGGACTGAATAAAATAGAAAATTCAACTTATGACAGACCTGGATTTAAGGTAATCTTATACTTGGGTCTTTCAACTTGGCTTAAAACGAGATTTTTTTCCGTTTGGGCTGTTAAACCAAGGTTGAAAGAGACTGATTGGATAAATGCACGCCTTTAAATTTTCATTCAAGTTTACCCGCCAAAATTGTCCTTCCGGTATCTTCCAATTCATGATCTTGTAGGGGTTTATGGTTAAAAAATAGGAAAGGATGCAGCGGATGGGGCCTGCATGACTTATCAATAAAACCGGATCCATCGTGTCCCGATTCTTTTCTACTAGTTCCTTTAAAAAAGCTATTACCCGATTTTCGAGTTCCTTATAGCTTTCCCCCCCGGGAACAGGATGATAATAATAATTGATCATCCATTTTTGCAATTCCTTTTCCGGTATTTCATTCCAGGGTTTTCCTTCCCAATGCCCAAAATTCAATTCGTTTAATCTATGGTCCTGATAGGTATCTTTTATTCCTAGTGCCCAGGCCAATTCTTTTGTCCTTCCGGATTCAGATGTATAGGTTATGAACCCTTGTAGTGTAGAAAAATGATTTTTCAAGTCCTTTAACTGGTCCTCATATCCTACCTTCAGGGGCATATCCCATTGGCCGTAACATAAATTTTTTGGGTTTTCTACCGGGGTATGGCGAAGAAGATATAATTCCACAATGAATCTGTTATTTTCCTGAAGGTTCCTGGCTACTCATTTTATCTCCTAACCAGCCCAGATGGGTATGTTTAAAATCATCGAAGTATTTAAGTCCATAACCCATTATACGGTCGAAGGAGGAATGGGAAAAGAGGAGCAGGCCAATGGCGATTAGAATTTCGTTTTTTGTACCAAAACCTATTCCCATAATGAACAGGGCCATTCCTTTATGGTGAAATAGATTGTAGAAAAATGCCCCAACCCTGGTATTCATTAGATAACCGAGCATGGAAATATCAGGGCTGAAAAAAAGAAGAAACCAAACCCAGAAGGGAAGCCCAAGATTATGAAGGTATAAGGCATAAATGCCAAGACAGGTCAAAGCAAATTCTTCCAGGCTTAGGGTGATTTTCATGCTATTTTTCATAGTTTATTTCTTTTTAATCGTTTTAACGAAAGCACTCGGCCATTCCAGCTTGATGCCCCTTTGTTATTGATTTAATTTAAAAGTCATAAAAAATATATATTGCTAAGAAATCAAAGGAAACCATTTCCTCTCTTTTATCCCAATATGATTCCAACGGGATGACCCAGCCTAAGTTCTAAAAGCCGATAGATTTTTGATATTTTATATTGTCCTTTAATTTATTACCCGTTGGAATACTGTTTATCTAAATAAAGCAAAAAAAGTTTTTACGGACCATGGATAGCACCCTTATGAAAATCTTCTAAAACATGTTTCACGCCTGGGTTGGGAACACATAAATTTTGCAGGTGATTATACTTGGAATAAAAACAAGAAGCCTAAAAATCTGAAAATGAGGGACCTTAGACTATTCTTATAGGCTTTACACATAAATAGGAAACAAAAAATTCTCGAATCTGACAAATTGGCCTTAGCCAAAGTTTTTTTCGGCTTGGGCTGGTGACCCCAATAGACTTATTCTGAACATTTTTGCCCAGAATTTGTCCAGAAGCCAGGGTCATAGAAATGGAAGATTTCCCTAAAACCTGGATATTGACTTTAAATACTGAAAATAAAATTTCAGATCCCAAAGCAATCTCCACCCGTGAGTTTCCATCGGGAGATTTGAGATCCGGTTTTTTTTTAGTTGGGGCGAAATTTTATAAAAAACAGGAAATAGAGAAAAGAAAACAAAAAATTACAAAGTTCCTAGGTTAAATTAATTCCGATGGAATATACCTCATCCAATTTAAATACCTATCCGGATTCAAAAGATTTATGAGCTAGGTTTAACTTAAACTTATTTTGATTTAGCCCCATCATTCGTTGGAGGACCCATCTTCAGCGATTTTTTTCTGGGGGTGAGAAGGCTTTTTCTCTTACTTGATTTGTATTGGAATTAGTCAATTTATTAGAATTTATACCTTCCGGAGATTTATCCCTTTCCTCGTTTCCTTATCTGTATTGCCTAAATAATTTCAATTAGCACAAGGTCCCGCATAGGTCCAATGGAAAATGGTGCTTGTCTGCTTGACATCATTGACGTATTCAGTTTCAATTCTTTGGGTAGGATAGCCTGAATTGTTATAATCATAGGTATACTCATAACGGAATACTGTAACGGTTCCATCCGCATTGTTTTGATTTAAAATAATTTCTAAAGGATTATGAGCCGTTGCCAGATCAAAGTCATAGGCCACCAGGGAGCTGCCCCCGAAAATACTTTCTAGCGGATGAAGAAAGATAGCCCCCTGGGTTAAAGTATAGGGAGCAGGATGATTATCAAATTTACTGGCAGCAAAGGCTCTTATGGCCTGGTTTCGTGGGCCACTGGCTTGAATATACGCCACACCCGTACAATTACCATTCACATCATAGGTGAATAAGGTTTGAAATAAGGGTTGTAGGGATGCATCGGAATAATCCGCTTCAACCACACGATTCATATTATCATATTTTAAATTCAAATTGTATCGGACAGTACTGCTGGATCCGGCGAGTGTTATATTACTAACGAAAGGAAATTGGGAAAAAATATTTACTGAATAATTCACGGCACTGACCACCGCTCCATTAAAAGTATTGGTTCCATATGGACCAACTCGGGTAGTGGCTACAATTCCACTACTTCCAAACCAGGTTACAGAATCCATGGTTCCATCGGATTTATAGCCATAAATCCATGTCAGAGTGGAACTAGAACCGACTTCAATAAAATTTGCCACCTGACAAGCCGTGTTTTGATTATTACCCCCATTATTATTGTTGTTATTGTTATTATTTTTCTGTGTTTTTTGGCACATGAATAGGGAAAGGCAAATCAGGGGAAGAAAAATAAATTTTCTCTTAAAAGATTGAAGTGGGTTTTTCATGGAATAATAGGTTTATCCGGAAAATTTTGAGATGATTTGATTCAGGATTCTATTGGACATTAATAATGGTTGCCTGCCGGGCAATGAGTTTCCAGGTACCCCGCCTTTTCATCCAGATATTGGTATACCTTCTGGTGACCGTTTTACCTAAATGATCCGTATTACCTTTGGGGATAACCATTTCGGATCCCATTGAAATCGCCAGATTATCGATTATTTTGAGCTTTTCAGTTTTAATTTCATAGGTTGAATAATCAATCTGCCCTGAGCGGGTGAATTTTTTGACCAGGGGAAAAGGGACCGTTAGGTTGGAAGGGTTATTGACCAAAAGTTCAGGAGCACAAAGATTAAAAAATGCGGTAGTGTCTCCTTTTAAAACTGCCTCCCTCATTTGGATTTCCAGGTTCTTGACCAAACTGGTATCAGAACTTTGACCATGAGCGAGAATAGGGCAGCTTAATAGTAAAATTATTATAAAGTTTTTCATGGATAGTTTTTTAATAAAAGTAATCAGGTATTGGAATGGCTGTATGTTACTGGCTAAACGGTTTCCGGCCATGGCTCAATAAGGAAGGATTTGAAAGGATTCTATTTTAATTTAATTCCAGGGACTTATACTTTATTGGTCTGGAAAAGACTAATTCAGGTAATTGGATGGGAGGGAGAAGGGGTCAAAACCTGACCCCAGCATTCTTCATTGAAGGAGGTAGAAATAATTATCCTTAGATGTAGGTCCCTATTGATCATTGAAAAAATTAAATTTAAGGATGCGGTTTATTTTTCTTATTAGCTTTTTTTTGTCCCTGGAACTAAATTCCTTAAGAGCTCAAAGCATAGATTCTAAACCTATAAGTGAAAATTTTAATTTTCACACCCTGGATAATTCACTCGGGCTCAATAGCAATAATGTTTTTGCCCTTACCCAGGACCGTAATGGATATATCTGGATTGGTACCGAAAAAGGCTTGCAGAGATATGATGGATTGAGATTCATGGATGGATTTACAGAAAAAAGCAAAATTGGATCTTTAATGGTCTATTCCCTCTTTCCCGATGAATCCCATCATAGGATTTTGTATGATCAACCGGATAATATTCTTAGGAAATGGGATTACTGGACTCACAATTCCAAAGAATTGGGTCCAGGCGGCACCCATTTTTCATCGGAGGTTCCTTGTCAGGATTGGAATCAAAAGGCCTGGTTTTTTAAGGAATATTGGATTGACCCTCGTTCAATTCAAAATGAGCCAAAAGGATTAGCTTGGGTTCAGAAAAAAGGCAGCCCTGTTTACCGTCATGTTTACTTTATTAATGATAGACCCAGAGGAAAAATTTGGATCGTAGATTCTGCCAATGGATTATATTTATTTAATAAAAAAAATCCCTTAACCACTAAGAATTCAACCGAAAGTTTTAATCCTTCGGTTTTAGGAAAACTAAAACAAATTGCACCGACCATCCATAAAATTGCGTCCGACCGTCATGGTAATCTCTGGTTTTTAAGTTGGTCAAGGATGTTTTATCGATTAGACCGAAAAAAAGAAACCTTGACTACTTATTCACTTTCATGGATTTTAAAACAAGAAAAAAATATCAGCACCTTGCCCACCTGGGTTTCAGATATTCTGGAAGATGATCATGGAATTTTATGGCTTACAACGGCCAAGGCCGGGCTTTTACGGTATGATTTTAAAAAAAATAATTTTAGCTATATCCTTCGTCACCCGGGTAATCCTATTTCTCTACAATATAATCATCAAATCAATGCCATTTTTCAGGATAGGGAAGAGAATATTTGGCTGGGGACCGATCAGGGTATCTCTATTTTCAACCCTTATCATCCATATTTCAGCACTATAAATATTCAAAACGAATCCAAATTATCGGGTAATATAAGTGAAATCAGTACCGTTTCCCTGATTCACCAAAGGGAAATTTGGGTAGGAACCTGGGGCAGTGGAATTTCGATCTACGATACAAGTTTTCACTTTAAGAAAAAATTGTTTTTTAATGGGAAAACCAATGAAAACCAGGTATGGAGTTTATTGCAGCAAGAGGATGGGACGATCTGGGCTGGATGTCAGTCCGGAGGCCTTAATATTATAGGACCCAAAGGGGACTTGATAAAGACTATCTATCCAGTTGAAATTGGGGGAAGCACTATTAAATGCATGATCCATGATAACTTGGGCAATACTTTATTAGGATTACATAATGGCAAGATCGTCGTCTATGTTAAGAGGGAAGCCCGGTTCAGGCCATTTAACCTCTTAGGATTACCACCTAATTCAACCCTGTCTCCAATTGAATCTCTTTTTTTGGGCCATAATGGAACTTGTTGGCTGGGGGTATGGAACGGACTGGCTGAATTTAATATTCAAAAAAATGTTTTTAAAAAAATATATCAACCATTTCCGGGTATAAATATTCGATGCTGGGGAATTAATCGGTATAACGATTCCCTTTTAATGGTCGGAACAGAAAGTTACGGGACTTATTTTTTTAATGAACATAAAAAGACTTTTAGAAAAATCCTGATTAACGAGATTCAAAGTCATGGATCGGTTTTCGCTTTGGATAAGGATATCCAAGGTCAAATTTGGTTCAGTACTGATTTTGGTATTGGTCATTATGATCCTGGAAGTCAAAGATCTTTCTTATATCGTCCTGATAAAGGATTGATTAATTCTTCCTTTCAGGGTTGCAATTTTCTCCATTTAAAAGGAGGAAAATGGCTTACCTGGACCAGCGCAGAGATTTTATTTTTTTTACCTTATTCTATAAAAAGTTTAGAAAGAATTCAGGATTCTGTGGTTATTACCGGATTCCGGGTATTTTCTAAGCCTTTGTTCATTGATTCCTTAGTCCAGCTCCATAAACCCATTCAACTTCATTATAAGGAGAATTTCTTAGAGATTGAATTTTCTAATCTTCAGTTCTCCGAAAACCAAAAAGCTAAATTTTATTATCAATTGATCGGGATTGATTCTAATTGGGTATTTGGAGGAACTCGGGGGTTTGCCAGTTATACCGGCCTTTCGCCTGGCAATTATACTTTTAAGGTTAAAAGTGAAAATGGAGTAAATATCACCGGCAACACGTTAATTTTGATCCAAATTTCTGCTCCCTTTTGGGCAAATTTTTGGTTTAAAACGCTGGTGGTTCTGACCATTCTATCCTTATTCTACCTATTATTTAGGTGGTATATCTTGCGCCAAAAAAAAGAGGCTAGCTTCAAAGAACAAATCGCTAAAACGGAGATGATGGTATTAAGGGCTCAAATGAACCCTCATTTCATATTTAATTGCATTAATAGCATCGACGCCCTTATACTAAGTAATGAGAAATACCTGGCTACAGCTTATTTAAATAAGTTCGCCAGGCTAATAAGGAGTATCCTCGATAGCTCAAAACAGAACACCATTAGCCTGGCCAGTGATATAGAAACGCTTAAACTGTATATCGATATGGAACTTTTCCGTAATGAAAATAAATTCTCTGCCGAGATCCATATAGATGAATCTCTATGGAATGAAGATCTTCAAGTTCCTCCTCTGATCATTCAACCATATGTAGAAAACTCCATATTGCATGGATTGCGAAATAGAGAAGAACCAGGAGGTAAATTATTAATTTATATCAGAAATGAAGACCCCTATATTGTCTTCATTATCGAGGACAATGGGGTGGGTCGATCAGCTACTATTAACCCTTCACACCATCGATCCTATGGTATGAAAATGAGTAGTGATCGAGTGAATTTTTTCAATCGGGAACATCATATCCCGGTTATTATTAATGATTTATATCAGGAAGGAATTCCGGCGGGCACCCGGGTTCAGGTTACATTAAAAAAATAAAATATGTTATCGGCCCTCATAATCGATGACGAACCCAAGGGTCGTCTTTCCTTAAAACAAAAACTCAATATTTATTGTGGCGATGTTTCTCTGATAGGGGAGGCGAAAAATGGGGAAGAGGGTCTTCAGCTCATTGAAAAACTTAGGCCGGATATTGTATTCCTGGATATTGAAATGCCGAAGATGGGCGGATTTGAAATGCTATTAAAGGTTCAGGAGCATAACTTTCACTTGATTTTTACCACAGCTTATGACCATTATGCTATTAAGGCCATCCGCTTTGCTGCTTTCGATTATCTCTTAAAGCCTATTAATATCGAGGAATTACAAGGGGTAATCGAGCGGATCAAGAATCATCCAAATCTCCCCAATACCCCTACCAGAATAAAAGAACTGTCATTTAATCTAGTGAATCGGTTTAACAAAATTGCCATATCGAGTACCAATGGAATTTCCTTTTATAAAATTGAAGATATTATTTATATCGAGGCCAAAAGCAATTATACAGTTTTTAGCTTTTTAGGTTCTCCCAAATTAATGGTAAGCAAAACCCTAAAAGATTTCGAAGAACTATTACCTCCTGATTTATTTTTTAGACCCCATCATTCTTTCATTATTAATCTCCAATATATAAAGCGGTATAGAAAAGGAGATGGGGGCCAAATTGAAATGCAGGACGGAAAAATAGTGAGTGTTTCCAGAAGGAAAAAAGAAGAATTTGTAAAAATTATGGGTATTTAAACGAGGTATTTCACAAAACGCCTCGTAAAAAAATTTGTTATGGGTTGCCCTTTTTTATTAATATAAATTAATCAATTTCCCTTGTTCTGGATAAGCTAATTTTAATCCTAATGAATTTTCCTTTTTGAGCTGTGATTTAATTCTTTCTTGACAATCTAAACAGGGCTTCATATGGGTTATATAAATAGGTATGCTTTTTAAGGTTCTACCGGATAAACTATTCAAACCTCCCATTTCCTAAATAAAAAGATGTGGGTTGGGGTGTCCAAAAAGGGATTTATCCGGAACTTAATCTGGAAAGGAACTTCGATAAATATGGCTTTTAAAGGGGGCACAGGCCCAAACGGAAAAAACCTCGGTTAAGGCCAATTTGTCAGATTCGAGAATTTTTAGTTTCCTATTTATGTGTATAATTTATTCGTTTTAACCATCATTTTTTTATCGGGGAAATCTGCGAGCTCTGGTCTTGCTTGTAACCCTTTGAAGGGATAATCTTTGATAGAATTATAGTTTATTAAACTTATAGGAAATTATCAAAAATTTATTTGGATTTTTTCTTTACCCCTTATCAAAACAGAATTTTATTC
>Ga0209067_10000961_pt1 | contig 18137 bp, 22 predicted proteins | sample ColStrG_CSR_2013_FD_187199 | JGI IMG/M metagenome (GOLD analysis project Ga0209067, IMG submission 187199) | Freshwater sediment microbial communities in response to fracking from Pennsylvania, USA - Cold Stream Run_MetaG_CSR_2013 (SPAdes)... | ecosystem: Environmental > Aquatic > Freshwater >...
CGGCTTGGCCGGCTGCGAGCGAAATCCGGCATAGTCGATCAGATTGCCGGACCCGCGACAGGTGCCGACGCCGACGCCGATCGCGCGACCCTGCAGGGAGGTCGTGACGCGCAGCGTGGTTTCCGGCGGGGTCTTCTTGCCGGAACCGAACAGCCAGGCCATGAACCGTCAACCCCAGAGCGAGAAGAACTTGACGGGCTTATCGCGAACATCGGCTTCGCGCGGCATGGCGCGCGTGACCATCCGAACCGGCATGTGCGCGTGGATGATTTCATTTGGCCAGTCGACGACGATGGCCGCATGGGCATAGGCCCGGCCGATCTTGTAGAGCACGAGATCGCCCGGCTTGACGTCCGCCTCGGCGATTTCATGGCCGAACTGGAGAACGAAGTCCTGCAGCTTTTCCTCGCTGCGGTGCATGAACCATTGGGAGGTGTAGCGCGGAATCTCGAAGACCGGGCAGACGCCGGCCTCCATGAACACGGCGGCGACGAACTGCGCGCAATCGACGCCGACGCCCTTGACCGAAGCATCGTCGTGAAAGGGCGTCCCCAGCCAGGACATCGCGCATTCGATGATCTTGGCGCGGCCTTCGTCTTCCGTCATCGATCAACCTAACTGGACTTCGGGCAGCGGCACATAGGGTTCGCCGCCGAAATTGACGGTGTTGCCAAAGCCGGCGCAGCCGCCGCCGCCGAGCGACTTGTCGCAACCCGGATAGATTGTGAAGGCATCGCCGACCGCTGGCACATAGGGAAGCGGATAGAGCAATTGAAAAGCCGAAACCCGATCCCAGGACGTGACCATGCGGCGAAAGCCGGCGTTCCGGCCCGAGCTGAAGACGATTTGGCCCAGGGCGTAGTTTCCCGAGCCTCCGGGCGTCGCTGGCGTTGCTTGAACGACGGAGGCGGTAGACCCCGCCAAGACCGTTCCCCCGACGGCGTAGGACGCCGCGTTGAGGGTGCATTGCGCGTCGAACAAGAGGTGCCGGCACGAGCTTTGATAGATGTTCTTTGGAAACGGCGCATTCATCATGCGGCCGAAATTGTTGAGCGTGAAGACGGTCGCGGTTTCGCCGATATCGACCTGCCCGACGATACCGTTGAAATCGAGGGTGAAGCCGACCGCCGTTCGGCCGGTCGCCGTCAGCGGCAGGGTCGGCACGGTCGCGAAATAGGCCGTGTAGATGCGGACGGCGGCGCCGATGAAGAACCCGGAGCGGCAAGCGATCGTCCAAGGCGTGCCACCAACCACGTCTGGAAACGTAAGGGCACCGGTGAACGGGTCTTGCACGGTCGGCAGGATGTAGACCTGCCACGTCGAGGGATCGAGACCGGCCTTGATCGTCGAGGTGACGCGGTTCGATTTGCTGTCGATCTTCGGATAGCCGCTGCCGAGCGCCCCGCTGTAGAACGGGATCAGGATGCTCCCGCCGAAGTCGGCGTTGACATCGGCGTTGTAGTCGCTCGCCGACGACGCGACGGACAGGAGAATATCGAAATCGGCCGTTCCAAGCCGAATGACGGAACCGCCCGGCAAGGTGAATTCGTAGCAGCGCCAATTTTGGAACTGCCCCGAGTTGATCAGCGCGGCGAGCGCGGGGCTTGCGGTTTTCATGTCAGAAGATTCGCGTGGTGAAAGCGAGCTTCTTCGCTTCGTAGATCCCCGACATGATCGCCGAAACCGTCTGCTTGTCGTCGTCCCAGTTGCACCACCAGGCATAGATCCCGGTCCATGCGAGCGCGGCGCCCAGAGCCGGCGCCGTCGCGAAGGTGACGACGCCCGTCTGCATGTTGATGGAATAGCCGGAGTTGAAGGCGAGCGCGGTTCCCGCCACGTAGATTTGCGGCACGCCGCCCGGCGCATAGACCGCCTCGACAAAGCCGCCCATGGCTCGGGCAAGCTGGAATTGCGTCGTCGTCCCGTCGCCGGTGCCGAAGACCTGCATCGTCGCGACGGAATCGTCCGGGTCCGTGAATTGGAAGGACAGCGCGCGCCCGTAGCATTGGTTGTAGAACCCGACGAGGGTCTGCATCGACCGGACGGCGAGGCCGGCGTTCGCCCCGCTGGAATCCAAACCCTCGATATCGATCGTGTAGGTATATCGCGGCTGCACGACGTTCGCGAAGAAGGTTTTCTTGCCCGTCACGGATTCAGAAACCGCCGTGGAGAAGTTGCCGAGATCGCGCTGGATGGGGAATGACAGGCCGGGAAACGTCGGAAAGACGAGCGCCATGGTCTACTCGCCTCTGGTCAAGTGTATTTCGGCCGAATAGACGGATTGGCGTCGAGCGCCTTGGAAATCATCTTGGCGAGCGGCGTCGTCACGCTGCCGAGCTGCGACATGAAGCTCGAAGCGTCGTTGGTCGCAATATTCCAGTTGTGGTTGTGCACGACGGCGCCTCCGCCTTGCTGCCCGCCATTGGCCGCGCCCGTCAACATGCCGCGAAACGCGGATGCTTCGGCCGCCGGCATGATCAACTCATTCTTGTGGACCATGGCGAGCTGATCGGCGGGAAGCGACCAGGCGCCAATGTCGAACGCCGCCATGCCAATCGCCGTCGATTGGACGCTCGCGGCAAGCCCAGCAGCGGCAGCCGGCGCGGCCGGCCCCAATGCCGGCGCGAGATTGGCCGAAAAGCCCGCGAAGGCTTGCGCGGAATCGGCGGTGATCGCCGCGATCGTGCCCGGCTTCGACGCGGCCGCCGCCGCCGCCGCGCCCGTCGCCGAGGCGCCGGCGATCGAAGCCTGGAACGCCGCGAAGATCGACTGCATCCCAAGATGCTGCGCCGCCCATTCGACCGCCATCTTGACGGTCTGTTCGATGAAATGCGTCGCCATGCCGGACGCGATGTTCTTGAACGCGCCGGCGAATGTCTCCGTGCCGGACAGCAGGCCCTTGACCTGACCGGAGAACGACGACGAAAGGCTGTTCTCGAACGACTGCCAATCGGCGTTCATCTTCTTCGAGGCGTCGGCGTTGATCTTTTCGCGCGCGACCGCCGAATCCGCCTCGAGGGTTTCGAGCGCCTTCTTCGCCTTGCGATATTCCGCCGTGCCCTCGCCCCAGATCGTCATCAACCGGGTGAGATGATCGCGCTCGATCTGCGTTCGCTGCGCCTCGGCTTCGAGCTCGGCCTGGACAAGCTGGCGGATGCCTAGCTGGCCCGCCCCGGCCTTCTGCTTTGCAGCCTCGACCGATGCCGCCACGCCGTCGAGCAGCTTCTTGGCCCGCGCGTCTTCGGCCGCCGCGTCGTCCTTCGCCATTTCCTGATCGTAGGCGAGATTGATCGACGCGATCTTCTGCTTGGCCGCGATGAACTGCGCCGTGTCCGCCTCGCCATTCTTCGGCGAAAAACGGTCAATGTCGATCTGCGCTTCGGCAAGCTTGGCGTCGCGCTGCGATTTCGGATCGGAATCGGCGCCCGCCACGACAAGCGCGGCCTGCGCCTTCTTGGCAGCGTAAATCTTCTCTTCGAGCGCGTTCTGCGCCGAGAGGAGATCGGTCTGCGCCTTCGTCTTGGCTTCGGCGGAATTGGCGAGTTCGAGCGCTTGCTTGCGCGCAGCAACCGTGCGTTCGGCGTCGGCGATTTCGTTGTGACGGCCCTCGGCGGTCGCCTTCAGGATTTCGAGCTGCGCCGCGCTGGCGGCATTGATGCCGTCCTGCTTTTCCTTCAGCGCCTGCAGTTCGTCCTTCTGGTTCGCCAAGGCGCGGGTCGCCGCCTCGCGCTGGTCGCCGCCGGCCAAACCGCCGATGTTCTCGGCTTCCATCTCGCGACGATTGGCGTTGACGCCGCCGTTGTCGCCCTTGCGTGCGCGGATCGCTTCTGCAATGGCGGGCTCATCGCCGCTCTGCGCCACCTTGATCAACGAGGGAAGCTTGGTGGCGATATCGCCGTAATTGTAGGCCATCGACGTCAGCGCCGCCTTGGCGCCCGTCGAAAGGTTCGCCCAGCTCGCGCCGACTTCGCGCGCGAGGTCCGCCTGTATCTTGGCGACGCGCGCCGAGAAGTCCTGGTAGATCTCCTCTTGCGTCGCGGTCGTGTCCTTCGTGACCTCGACGCCGTTGAGCGAATGCTGGCCGAAGCCAACCGCCCAATGATCCTGCTCGGGATGGCCGGGGCTCTTGTCCATGTAGGGCTTGAGGGACGGCGTCTTGCCATCCGCCGCCTCCAGCGACTTGATCAGTTCCGCCGCATCGTGACCAGCACCTTGAAGCCGCGTTTGCAGCGTTCCGATCGTGCTGTTCAGCTTTTCGATCGACGCGGTCGACGGATCGCCGAGTGCGATGGCTTCCGACAGCTTGCGGTCCATCTGGACGCGCGTGTCGCCAAGAAGGCGCATCGCGTCAACCTGCTTGTTGATCGCGTCCGTGCCGCTGTTGAGGGCCTTTTCCTGCTCTTGCAAAACAGAGATGGTTTCGCGAAGCGAGGCGATCTGCGCCGTGCTGTTGCGCGTGTGGCGATCGGTCGCTTCGGCGCGCTGAAGGTTGGCGCGCGCGTCGTCGAGCGCAAGCTGGATTTCTTCGCGCGTCCTGGCGTTCGATCCGTCGATCGCCGTCTTGGACCGTTCCGCCATGATCTCGAGGCGCGCGGTCTGCAATGCCGTGACACTGCCAGTGGCCTCGACCGCCTTCAGATGCTCGCGCTCCGCTTCGGTCAGATTGTGAAGCGTCTTTTCGAGCGCCGCGCCGCCGTCCGGCGGGCCTTCGAGCAGCGCTTTCATTTCCTTGGAAGCGTCGGCGAGGCTTGTCGAGGTTGCTTTCATGTAGCCGGGGATGACGGCGACCATCGCGGCGATCGACGCCGTGGAAGCATCGGACATGCGGCCAAACTCGACCGCGACCTTCCGGATGTCGTCCCAGCTTTCGCCTGAGAAAATGCCGTTGAGGTTCTTGAACCCGGCGATGATCTTGTCGATTTCGGCTTCCGCGACGTTTCCAACACCGGAAAACGACAATGCCGATTTGAGATCGGTCGCCGCGGCCTTCGTCTCGTAGGATACGAATGCAAACCGGCCCAGCGTCGCCGCCACGGCGGCAAGGCCGGCCACATAGGGGATCATCGCGGTGTTGGCGATCAGGAAGGTCGAAGCGACGTTGGAGATCGTGCCTTCGAGCTGGTTTGTGCGACCGGACAGGAATTCGTCCATCATCGCATGAGCTTCGCGCGCGTAGAAGCCGATGCCCGCGCCCGCGCCATGCGCAGCCGACCCGGATCGGGCGATGGCCTGCGTCGCGTGATCCACCCCGCCGGCCGCGGTCGACGACGATCCAGACATCTCGGACAGGGCCGCCGCGAATTCGCGCGCCTGCGCCCGCGCGCTGGAAAGCTCGGCGCCGACCTTCCGCATCTTTTCGACGAGCTGCGCATCGGCCGACGAGCCCGCCGCCGCCATCTCCGCGGCGAGCGCGCGCATTTCCCGCGCGACCGCGTTCGTCTCCGCCTTGGCAAGCGCAAGGGAGGCTTCAAGCCCCGCCGTGTCGCCGCCAAAGCTGACGTAGATGTCTGCGCCCGCCATCAATCGACCCTTCGCAACGGACTAGCCGGCGCCATCCGCCATCTTGAAAATCTGCATCACGAACGTCCAGGCAAAGACGATCGCGGCCGCCAATGTCATGGCTGCAAAAACGCCGGTCGCGAAGGCGATCTCGTCCGGCTCGACGGCGCCCAGCCTGTTGCACCACCAGGACACGAGAACGTGCATCGGTCGATTGTAGGACGACAAGGCAACGCAAATCGGGAAAACGACGAAAATGGCGAGAATGAAATGCGGAAAGATATATCGAATTGCCTTGTTCATGTGGGCTCCCCCGACGTCAGCGCCGATCGCGCGCATCGACCTTATCGGATGATCCCATCGGGGAACATGGCGGAGAGAGACTGCGGCGTCTCCTCCGGAACGGCGAGCGCGCCGCGCTTTTGCGGCGGCTTCATGCCGAGTGCCTGCGCGATCCCCATGGCGACCACATCGAGCGGGGGATTGTCGGCCCAATAGTCGCAGAGCTCGAAATATTCGGAAAACGTCATCGCGTTGATTTCGCGCGTCGTATAGCCGCAGCGCGTGCGCAGGCGGCTGTAGATCAGGCCCCAGGGGATGGGGCCTGAGCTTCCCCCGGCGAAGCGACCCGCAATCCCGACAGAACCAGCACCTCGTTCATCGCGTCGAGCAGCTTGTTGACATCGAGACCCTTGACGCGTTTCAGATCGAACTCCGGCGTATCCTGCTTGATCGCGGCTTCCACGATGGCGACGGCGCGATCGAAGGGGTGCATCTCCGCTCCGCTCTGCGAAGCGTCGAAGATGGCGCGCAACGTGCCGAAGTCCAAAGGCGCGACGGTATATTCCGTCGCGCCAACCTTGATGATCGTTCCCGTCATGGATCAGCCCCTTACGCGGCGTCGGCGAAGTTGAACTGGCCGATGACGCCGGCCGCGTTGGCATAGCTCTGGAAGCTGAATTCCGGCATCACGAAGTCTTCCAGCTTGGTTCCGAACGACAGCTTGTCGCAGACGTTGTTGTAGAGCTGGATTGTGCCGCCCGCGCCCGTCGTCGGATCGGTTGCATAGAGATTGAGGCCGAAATTCAGCACCGGGCCGATCAGCGGGCTTTTGATCTGCACGCTCGTACCCGTCGCCGGCAGCGTGTAGTTGTAATTGAACAGGATGGACGCGCCGGTGTCGGCCGCTGCGAACGTGTAGACGCCGGCCGCGACGGAATACTGGCCAACGGTCGGACCCGACGCCACGAGGGTCAGGGGCAGGCCCGTCGCCGCATAGACGCATCCCTGATCCGCCGTCCACGTCGTGCTGTTCGTGACCGTGACGGTATAGGGGGTCGCGGGAACCGCATGGACTTCGCCGACCGCCGTCGTCGTCTGGCCGGCCGCGAGCGTGCCGCCGAGATAGAGCGCGTTGAAGGCGCGGCCTGAAATGCGAGCGACCTTGGCCTTGCCGACCCATTTGCGCGTGCCGGCGCCCATGGCGACCGGATCGGCGTTCTGGCCGTAGAGAGCCTTCATCGTGCGCTGCAGATCGAGCGAACCTTCCTGCAGAAGGCCGATGTTGACCGGCGCTCCGCCAGCAGGCGTGACCGTCATGATGCCGGAACCGAAAATGAACATGGCTTAGCCCTTGTGTTCGAGAGAGGCGACGAGCGCCGGCAGAGCGATCTGATTCATGTGATTGATCGCTTCGACGGAACGGGAAACGGGGGAATTGGCGACGTAGGTGTTGAACCAACGCTGGACGATTTCGCTTTCCGGCGAGGCGACGGGCGCGACCGGCGCGGACGCGGGAGCGGAAGCGGGTTCGGCCTTCGGACTGTCGACGGCCGAAGCCACCTGTTCGTCGGACATGGGATTCTCCTATGGAAGCACGATGCGGAGCGGCACGACCGCGACGCTCTTGCCGCTGACGTCGCCGGGCGACTTGATGATTTCGCCATCGATCAGGACCGAATAGGCCAGGCCGCCGAGCGTGAATCGCCCCGTCGTCAAGTCGGTCGGTTTCAGCGCCACGTCGAGCGCATCGAGCGCGTTGTTGATCGCCGTCGTTGGAATGGCGTTCGGATCGTCGCCGGTGTCGTTGTAGAAGAGCGCCTTGGCGACCATGGCGCGGCGTGGCGGCAGCATGGCCGATTGGCGTTCGTAGGTTTCGGAATTCTCGACGAGGAACAGCGCCGGCGACTGCGCCGGACCGATGTTTTCCGGATCCTGATTGCGACGGGAAACGGTTTGGAAGGTCCCGGTGGATTTCAGCAGCGCCAAGAGCGCTGTCATGATCTGTTCGCGGGTCGCCATCAGTGAGCCGCTTCCTGCTTGACCGCGCCTTCGATCGCCGCGCGGATTTCGTCGCGCCTCTGTTCGAAGGCGGGGTTGATCGCGGGATAGGCCGGGATGGTCGCGCCCGGATGCTTGACAGCCTTGCGGAAGATGTCGGCCGCGCCCCCGCCGCCGGAGGGGAGCGCGAAGGTGAACTTCAAGACGCTGGCCACGTTCGGAAGGATGTCGTGCGGCGGCGTCTGGGCGCCGTATTCGAGCAGATGGGCCAAAGGCGACCCGGACCGGACATAGCCGATCGCCTTGGTCTCCTTCTTCGAAACGCCGCCTTTGATGCTCTCGAGATATTCCCCCGGCTTGATGCCGAGGAAGCGAATGTGATCGGCGGCGCGCTGCCGCGCATCCGCCAAAACCTGATCGGCCAGCGGCGTGATCGCCTTGCGCAAGGCTTCGAGCACGTTGGGCCCGATCGCGTCGAACCGCGCCGTCGCATGCGATGCGTCGATGGAAAAGACAAAGTTCGGCATCAGGTCACGCCCGAAGCATATATTTCGATCGCCCCGGCCATCGCCCGCTTGTAGGCGTCGATCCGATCGATGTTGAGGAGTTCGCCGGTGTCGGTCACGACGATCTTGTCGTTCGCGCGCAGCGGCAGGGGAAAGCCCGCATTGGTCAGGTCGGCCGCCATGACGATGACGAAGCGCTGATCTTCCTTGATCGATCCGGTTTTTGAGGCAGGCATCGAACCTTCGTCCGGCGCCGAGCTGTCGGCCTGCACGGTTTGAATGATCGCGATCACGTTGGCGGCGACGACGACGACATTCGGCGCGAAACCGGTGCGACGCTGAAACGCGACCGATACGCCGCTGCGCCGGACGCCAGAGGCGGTCAGCGCCTGGGCTCCGGGATCGATCATGCCACCACCGGAACGCGATAGGGTCGCAAAAGCCCCACGACGTCGGGCGAAAGGCCGTTTTCAGACCCGGGGCCGGAAGAAAAGAAATAGGTCTGTTCGATGATGCCCGGCGCAGCTTGCTGGCGAATCATGGGGTCGCGCTGCCGCCCGAACCAACGCGCCTTCACCACGCGGACAACCGCGTCCTGGACATCGTCGGGGATCGAGGAAAATCCGGATTGATAGAGCGCGAGCATGGGGCCGCGCCAATCGTTCCGATGGCCCGTGCGCAAGATGCGCCCACTGTTCGGATCGACGACAAAATTGACGCCCTCGCACAACGGCAAGGGTTGGCAAACATAGTTTGCCACCAAGAGCACCGAATTTGGCGGAGAGTTTCCACCGAGAACGAGGCCGCCCGGCGGGATCGACCAGCTCGTCCCTATCGCCATCGGGGATGAATTTTGAAGCGTCTCGCTGTTGCGAGATATGCCGGCATAGAGGTTCCAACCGATGGCCAGCCCTTGAACATCGGCGGCTGGCGACGACACCACGAGTTCGGTCGCCGACGACATGATGATGAACGTCTCGAGCGATGCCGGCGTTTCGCCCTGTTCCGTGACGTAGCTCGCGCGCAGATATGCCACCGCCGTCGAAGGCGCCGGAGCGGCGTGCGCGAAATCGGAGGAGAACCCCGCGTCGAACGGCGACGGGACCGTGCCGAAGTTCAAGCCCGACTGCGCCGCAGGTGCGATCGGCGGCGCAATGCCAGCCGAATTCGGATAGCTGGCGAACGGCCAGCCGCTCAATAGAAGCTCCGAATTATGACTGTGGTCGGCGTAGTCGGAACGGAGGAAAATGTCCTGGACCGTGCTCAACGCGAAGCGGCGATTGCACCATGATTCGACCGCCTTCGACGATCGCGTGATGATCTTCAACAGCCACGCATCGTCGGTTGTGGCGGTGATTCCCAGTTCGAGTTTCACGTCCGCGAGCGAAACAAGGTCTCCTGCCTCGCCGCCCGAAAACAGGGCCGGAGATACTGCGATCGTCGAACTGACGTCCGGTGCGCCATGCATCGATCAGCTCACAAACCGGCAGATCAACTGGAGCGCCGCCCCGACCGTCTGGTTGACGGGGGCGCCGACCGTTCCCGAACGGACCTTCATCGAATAGACGCCACGCCAGAGCGCAGGATCGACGGCGATATACTGGCCGCCACCGACGACGAAGTTCGTCGCGGCCCCGGCCGAATTCGTGTGCTCAACCCAGGTCGCCCCGCCATCCGGGCTTATTTGGAAGGTCATTCCGGCCGCCGTCCAAGCTGGCGGCATGACGATGCCGACGAGCGTCATCGCCCCCAGATCGATCTCCGCAGAGATCGCCTGTCCCGCAGCGATCGTCGCCGGCAACACCGAAATGCCCATCTGTGCCGCCATGAGACTTGTTCCTATTGAGCGAAGGACGAGCCTCGCGCACGATTCCCGACCGGTTCATCCGATCGAGCCCGAAAGCGAGGGAGATCATTGCGATGCGCCGGAAGCCGTGATCGGAGGCGCCGTGGCCGGCGTTGGATCGTTCGCCGCCGCGTCTACGTCGTTCGCGTCCGCCGCGCCGGAAGCATCGAGCCAGTCGCTGTCCGGCGAACCGACCATGACGGACGTGGCGCCGGAGCAGACTCGCACGCCATAGACGGTGCCCGACACGCCGGAGGGGAGAGAGATTTGATCGCCGACATTGATGGACATGACCGCGTTCCTCGCCCCGGTTGACTCAGCGGTTGCTGAAGATGTCGAGCTTGTCGATGTTGAGAGAGGCGAGGCCAGTGCCGGACGGCTTGTAGACCGTCATCCACGGCTGCAGGATCGCATTGGCGCCGGTCGCCGCCCATGTGACCGATCCCACCGCATTGACGCGATTGCCGTCCACATAGAAGGCGATGTCGTTGACGTTTTCATAGTTGATGCGGAAAACGTGGAAATTGCCGTCGGTCACGATCGGCGCGCCGCCGATCGGCGCGGCTGCCAGCGAATAGGTGTTAGTGCCGTCCCTCGACATGCACAGGAGGTTGCTGTTGGCCGACCATCCGAACATCAGATAACGAGCGAGGTTGGCCGGGCCGCCGACCCATGCGGAGCCGAGGCCGATCGCCGCCTGGACGCCGGCCGCGCTCGGCGCGACGGCGAGCTGCGACCGGAATTCGATGTCGCCGACCTTCGACGTGTCGATGGCGAGGCTGTCGTTCCAATAGAGGCTGGCCTCCTCGGCTTCGCTGGTCGCGGCCAGCGCGCATTGCAGAACGCCGCCGCCCGAATTGCTGACGAGCGCGACGGTCGGCGGAGCCGCGCCGACGATCTTCTTGACCCAGGGATAGCCGGCCACTGGCGCGCCGGCGGCGGGAATGCCGGCCGTGTGGCCGGCGCCGATGAACTCCTCGGAAAACTGAAACGGGGCCATCGAGGCGACGGTTTCGAAATTGCCGTCTTCGTAGAACGTCTCGACATAGGATCTCTGTTGCGCGCGGGTGACCATGGCTCGTTCCTAAGCTGGGCGCCGAGCGCCGATGTGGAAAGGGGCGCGCCGGAACCTGCCGGCGCGCCTTCGTTGATTTCGATCAGACCATGGTCGAGGGCGGAACCGCGCCCTGGAAGCTGCCATAGACGTGCAGCGTCGCGGACGTGATGTTCGCGGCGTTGGACGGGCCGGTCTGCACGGCGATGTGGTTGAAGCCGTTGACGAGATCGAGCGAATCTTCCGGCCAGATTTCGAAGACCACGAGCTTGTCGGCGATCGTCGCGTCGGTCGTGTAGCCGAGCGCGGCGAGCTGGGCGACGAGCGCGTCGCTGGCGGCGGTCGCGTTGTTCAGCCAGATCGGCGCCGCGTTCGAGATCGCCTTGGACCCGGCGCCGGCGATCGACGTCGCCTGGAGCAAGGTGATGGCGACGGTCGCCGCGTTGCCCTGGTTGACCTCGACGACGATCCACGCCTTGAGGGCGTTGCGCAGCGAGGCATAGGCGCCCGTGCGGCCAGCCGCGTCGGCGGCGCAGGGGAGAAGCTTGACGGGCGGGAACTGCGCCGCCATCGACATTTGAGAAGCCATTGGGAGTCCTCCGGGCGCTTGCCCATCGAGAAAGGAAGGGGAGACGGACGCCGGGCCTTCGCCCGGCGTCGATTGACGGGACTAGCGCTGGGCCAGAGCGACGAATGGCGACTTGGTCAGCGAGCCCTTGAACGGCGACAGCGGCACCGACCACATGGGCTTTCCGTCGACCCGGTAGGTGATGCGGAAGGCCATTTCGTCGGTGAGGAACGCGATGTGCATCGAGCTCGCCGCCTGGACGCCGCCCTTGTCGACGAGCGTGTACTGGCTAAGATCGGCCAGAACGATGTCGCCCGGCGTTCCCAGCGCGGCGTTGTATTCCGTCGCGACCAGAGGACGCCCGTAGAGCGTCGCATAGGGCGCGCCCGAAAGACCGCCCGGCGGCAGATAGACGAGCTGTCCGCCCGTGCCGACGGCCTGGTTGAGCTGGTTGAGCTGGGGCTCGCAGTCCTGATTGATGAACCAGCAGGCGTTCTTGCGCGAGCGCGACCACATGCGGGACCACATGTTGTCGATGTTTTCCTTGACGATGGTCCCCGACGCCTGGCCGTTCTGCTTGGCGACCTGGACGAGCGCGGGGGAATTCATGAACCCGAGCGGGAGGCCGGAGCCCGCGCCCTCGAAGATCGCGTCTTCGGTCATGAACTCGACTTCTTCCGAGAAAGCCTGTCCCGCGATGGAAGTGAGAGCGGTCGAGTCCTGCAGAAGCTCGTCGGTGATATACATGACCGACATCAGCTTGTGCAGATCGAACTCGACACGGCGGAACTTCGGCTTGGTTCGGTTGGCCTGGTCGCCTTCGCCGAGCCAGTAGGAACCGACGCCGCCCCAGCGCGAGCCGGTCGCGCGGCTGGTTTCATCGACGGCGTTCATCTTGAGGCCGTTGGCATTGGCCGAGATCGGAATCTTGTTGACGCGTTGCAGCAGTTCGCCCTGATCGTGGGCAAGCATGAAGATCGACGCGGCGAAATCGGTCTGGACGAGAAAGCCGCCGCCGGTGGGATCGACTTCGCCGGCGCCGGTCGGGGCGCGCGTCAACCGCGAGTCGCTCGAAGCGCCGCGCGACGCATAGTGCTGATGCACGGCCTGCAGTTGCTCGCCGAAGTTGCGGAAGTGGCGCGTCGAGTCGATCTGGACGCCGAGCTGCTTGCGGGCAAGGCTCATGGCGTCGTCGAAGTTCGCTTCGCGGCCATTGGCGCGCGAAATCGTGCGCAGCGACCGCGCCATCGCTCCGATCGAGAAGATGTCGGAGCCCTCGACGTCGGCAGCGGCTTCCGAGCGGGCATTGTCCGCGACCGGCCGTGCGCTCGCAGCGCGCGCCTTCTCGGCTGTTTCGGTGCGATCGATCTGGCCCCGCAGGTCGATCATTCGCTTGTTGGCAGCGTCCCACTTGGCCCCGTCGGCGATCACGGCAGGGTCGTTCATTTCGTCAACCGCCACGCCCAGTTCCCGGCGCAGCTCCAGCAATTTGCTCATCAATTTTCTCCATGAGCTGTGAAAAGCGTCTTGCAACGCCGATACCCGCCGGATAGCGGGGATTTCCTGCCGCTCGCGCGGCGTTCGAAGTGTCAGACGCCGAGACGGGCCATTGCCGCCGCAGCAGCGCGGGCGCGCCGCGCGCGAACCTCGTCCTGGTCGTCTTCTGATTCGGCGGGATCCGGCGGCGTGGAGCCGGCCTTGTCGAGCACGGAACGGAGCATGCAACGGGCGTCTTCGATCATGCCGTGCGCGGTTTCCAGCGTCGCGGCGTTCTCGTCCGACAGCACCTTGCCGGTGCGCTGGAGGCCGAGCCCCTCGAGCGCGGCGCGAACCGCGCGCGCCATGCGCTCTTCGACGTCCGGGTCCTGCGTGCCTTGGATGTTTTCGGCGGTCTCTTCAGCGGCCATGGCCGCGATGATCAGGTTGCCTTCGTCGACCCAGGCGCGCATGCGCGCCGGCAACGGCGATCCGTCGCCTTCGTCGGCGGCTTCGCGCTCGACGCAGGTGCAGACATAGTCGGCGTAGCTGACAAGGTCGCAAAGGCTTGCGACTTCGTAGAGGCCGCGCTTGCGGCTCGACTTGGCGAGGGCCCGCAGATCGATCGGCGCAGCCGCGGCTGGCGCTTCTGTCGGCTTGGTGGCGGCCTTGGGCATCTTTGCTTCCCTTCGGAGGTTTTCAAGCTCGGCGCGCGGAACCATGATGGAGCCGCCGCCGTCGAGGATTTTTTCGGCCCATTCGACGAGCGGCGTCGTGTCGATCCCCGCTGCGCGGGCGGTCGCGATCGACGTCGGCGCGGCCGGGACCGGCACCTGGCTGATCTCCAGAAGGTCCTGCTCGAGGAAATCGATGCCGCCCGGGCGCGACTTGTCGGCGCTGAACTTCCACTTGATCGGATTCCAGCGCACCGAAACGGCGTTGAGCCAGCCGCCCTTGACCATGCGGAAGATCATGTCGCCGAAAGCCGACAGATCGGCTTCTGGATATTCGACCGAACCGACGAGCTGCGAGCCGCGAATGCCGATGTCGACGATGCGACCGACTGGCGGCGCGTCGTCGTCGTGCGCCCAGAGAAACACCGGGTTGGTCAGGAAGTTCGTCAGATCCCATCCGGCGGCGCGGATGGTATGGTTGTCCCTTGCCACGGACTCGTCGGAAAAGATGTAGGAGATCGTCCGGTCGGCCGCGTTGGAATTGTCGCCGATGCTGGCGATGCGGCCAGCCGTGCGCTGCAAGCCGGGATGCGTGATGCCGCTCATGACTTTTCCGCCTGCCCTGAAATTTCAGTCGTTCCCTCGGGCCGGCCGCCCCCGTCGGCGCCGGCTCCCGACGATTGCGATCCCATCGCGCTCATGTTCGAAGGTTCGAGCAGACGGTCGCCATCGGGGTCCGGATTGCGGCCGTCATCGATGCGCGCTTCGTTGGGCTTCAGGAAGCCGCCCATGATGCCCCGAGCATAGTTGGCGTAGCGGGTCGTGATGTCGGCCCGCGAAAGCTGCGTCAGGTCGTAGTCGACGAAGAGACCATCCCGGCGAAGGTCGAAATCGACGTCGAACTTCCACGCCCAGCGGCAGGTGTAGCCCGACATCGTCAGGTTGATGTATTCCTGCGAAAGCTGGGTGATGTTGTTGTTCGTCGAGCGGCTCAAGTCGCCGATCATGTGGGCCGGAATGCGGAAGATCCGCGTCACCTCTTGAATTTGCAGATTGCGCGCTGCGATGAACTGCGCGTCGGCGGCGCTCAACGTCGTCGCCTGGTACTTAAGCCCCTGCTCGAGCACGACGATCTTGCCGGCGTTCTGCAGTCCGGACTTCTTTTCCTTCCAATCCGCCGACATGCGCCTGGCGGCTTCCTCCGTCAGCTTGGCGTCCGTCGTCAGAATGCCGCTGACGTTGGCGCCTTGGCTCATGTAGCCGGCCGCCTGGCGTTCGTAGCCGAGCGTCAGCGCGATCGCCTCTTTCGCCAGCTCGATCCGCGACGCGCCGAGCAGCCCGTTCTGCGAGAATCCCTTGACGTGGAAGACGTCTTCGGCCGGGATCAGAAACGGCTGGCCGGCGAGCTCCGCGCGCATGTGCAGGCCAGAAGGCGTGACGCGGTAGAAGATGCCGCCGTCCGGCGATTCCCACATCGCGACCCAGTCGGCGTTGACCGGAATCAGCGCCGTCACGTCGCCGCGATTGTTCCTGATCTTGACCGCGTAGGCGTTGCCCCGAAGAATCAGGGACAATTGCATCGACTCGGCCCATTCGAAATAGTTCTGCCAGTCGTTGGGCCGATAGAGCAGCGGATAGAGGACGTGATCCTTGGCCAGCGACCGCGAGCCGTCCTCGTGCAGACGGTAGATGCGCGGCGTCAGCTTGGCGAAGTCCTCGCAAAGCATCGTCACCGATGCGAGAACCGTCGTCGCGGTCAGCGCGCTCGCCTGGTTGACGTTGACGCCTGACACCGTGTGCGCGTTGAAGAAGCCGGAGCCCCATGCGCCGTCGTCGGCGGAGCGCTTTGGCGCGCGCCAAGCGGCGATTCGCGTGAGGAGGCCCATGCGGTTTCCCTGCTTGAACCCGCCTATCCGAAGACGGACAGGCCACGTTCGCCGGTGTAGACCGAACCGGCTGGCTCGGGATTGGAATTCATCAGGTTGACGGCGTTGAACGCCGCCATGAGCGGGTCGATCTTCGACGTTCCGCTGGCCGCCTTGGTGACGACAACCGCGTTGCCGCGCGGCTCGATCCGCGCATTGCCGACGCACCATTCCATGATCGGCTGGCCAGCGTGCTTCAGCGTTCCGTCAGACAGGCGGACTTCGGCGATCTTGACCGTGCCTGTCAGCTTGTAGCCTTGCGAAACGCCGACGACGCGACCTTCGTCGCGCTCGTCGCCGATGCCGCGACGCTTGAGATCGTCGACGACGATGTCGACGCCATAGGGGTCGAGACCGACCTGCCCCAGAATGCCCGCCTCGTGGAGATCCTCGACGATGTCGGCGACCTCTTCGAAGGCATCCTCGAAGCGATCGACGACGACGAGGTCGCCGTCGGCTTCGAAATCGCGCAAACGAGCGGCTTCGGACTTGCGGCGTTCCAGCACGCCGATATGCGCCCAGGCTCGGACCCAGAGCAGCCAGACCCGCGAGACCTTGTCGCGCCCCAGCACAGCCAGGCCGAAGAGATCGTCGAGGCCGCCGCCGTCGACGCCGACCATGACAACGTCGCAGCGGGCCTTGATGGCGTCGAGAGTCAGCCCAGGTTCGGCGTTCTGGTCCCAGTATTCCGCGCCCGCCCAGACGTCCGATCCAGACGTAGTGCCCATCTCGACGTTGAGATGCTGGGATGCCCAGCGCATCGTTTCGTCTTCGCCGAGCGTCTTGGCTTCCTCGAAATCGCGCTGGAGACGCTCCAGAGTGATCGAACGTCCAGCGTTCGGCGTGACCATCGCCCAGTATTTCGGATCGCGCCAAGGCTCTTCGCCACGCCTGCCGCCGCGCTGGATGTCCGGCGGCAGCTCGTAGAGCAAGGGCAGCGTCCGGCCTTTCGCCGCGCCGTCGCGGATCCGGCGCGCCTTGCCAAGTTCCGCCTTGAAGACGCCGACCGGCGCGCGTTCGCTTTGCGTCGTGGTGAAGATGAGGAACGATTCAGGATAGGCGATCATGCCGCCGCGCAACTGGCCGATCGCGCCAATGGCTCGCGGCAGATTGCCGAGCAGATGGAGTTCGTCGATCAGGCAGCCGTTGTGCTTCTGGCCGGTGAGGACCTTCGGATCGAAGGTCATGATCTCGACATGGGCCCCGGTCTTGCGATCGGTCAGCTTCTTCAGATGGTCCTGGACATGGACCCGCTCGAGCAGCGCCGGCGACAGGCGGATCGCGCCGGTGGCCTGCGCGAAGGCCATCTCGGTAATGTCCTGCGTCGGCGCCACCAGGATGAACTTGGCCCGCGGGCGCTCGTTCAGCAGCAGGGTCGCCAGCATGAACAGCGCGGCGTAGCTGGTCTTCGAATTCTTTTTCGGCACGAGGAGGAAGACCTCCTGCACCATCCTTTGCTGGGCGGCCTCGTCCCACGATCCGTGGATGGCGCGGACGATGTCGCGAAACCAGTCGCCGCAGGCCTCGGCCATGGTCGGCGTGCCAGGCACGTCGGCCAGCTTCAGACAATCGAAGACGGCGACGGCGTGGTCGGCCCGCGTCTTTTGCGCCTGGGTGAAGGGCAGGTCCGGCAGTAGCGACCGGCCGGCGCGGATTCGCTCGACCCAGTCGCGGCGCGACAGGTCCCATTCGAGCATGGTTGGCTTTCGCTATTGCAACAGACGCGTCAGCGGGTCTTCGTCCGCAGGCGTCGGCATCGCCGGAAGCTGGTGGCCGGCGCTCGCCGCCTGCGCAGCGATCTGGGCCGGAGCGACCGTCCCGAGACCGCGATCGAGCAGAGAACGCGCGGCCTGGACGCGAGCCGATTCGGACGGGCTTGTCTGGGCGACGCGGTGCAGCGTCGAGATGGCGAGGTTGGCGTAGCGCCGAGCTTCCGCGCGAATGTCGGCTTGCGCAGGGGCAGTTGGCGCCGTGCCGAGAAACGGCAGGAAGGCGTCGATCACGCCCTCGGTCGCGGCCTTGCCATAGCCGCGATCGAGGATCGTGTTGCAGGCGACGACGCGGGCGGACTCGACATTGCCGTGCATGACGATCTTGACCAGCGCCTCGATCGAGCTCTTGGCGTGGGCGCGCGCTTCGGGTTCGACGGCAGACGGCGCGGGCAACGCCATCACGGCGGCGATGTCGATGCCCGCGATCGGCGCGACGGCGACATGGCCCTTGGGCTTGCGGCCGGCGCCGGGCCGAGCCCCGCCGCGTTTGGACTTCTCCGCCATGTTTGAATTCAGCTCAATCAAACAGCGCAATCA
>Ga0209067_10000962_pt1 | contig 18132 bp, 13 predicted proteins | sample ColStrG_CSR_2013_FD_187199 | JGI IMG/M metagenome (GOLD analysis project Ga0209067, IMG submission 187199) | Freshwater sediment microbial communities in response to fracking from Pennsylvania, USA - Cold Stream Run_MetaG_CSR_2013 (SPAdes)... | ecosystem: Environmental > Aquatic > Freshwater >...
CCAGTGTCTTTACCCATGCACGGGAAGGCATTCTGATTACTGATGCCAATTTTATAATTGTGGATATCAACGAAACCTTCACCCATATTACCGGTTACCACCGCAATGAGGTGGTAGGACAGCACGCCGGGCTGCTCAAGTCCGAGCACCAAGACCAAACGTTTTTTGACAACCTGTGGCGCACACTAAATGAACAAGGCTATTGGGCAGGAGAGATGTGGAGCGCACGCAAAAACGGCGAACTCTTCGCCCAACTCCAAACCATTAGCGCGATCACTGACGAACAAGGCAAAGTAGTAAATTATGTCAGCCTGTTTACCGATATTACGCCACAAAAAGAACACCAGCAGCAGCTGGAATATATCGCCCATTACGATGCCCTAACCAGACTGCCGAATCGCGTACTGCTGGCCGACCGGTTAAGACAAGCCATGTCGCGCTGCAACCGCCTGAATAATTCGCTGGCCGTGCTCTATATCGATCTCGATGGTTTCAAAACCGTGAATGACCACCACGGCCATGATGTAGGTGATGAGTTGCTAGTGAACATTGCCACACGGTTGAACCATACCTTACGCGAGGGTGATACCTTAGCACGCATTGGCGGCGATGAGTTCGTGGTCATACTCACCGACTTGGATGCCAGCGATGACTACCAACTTGCCTTAGGTCGCCTACTCGAAGCCGCCGCCGAACCCGTGACATTCAACCAGCAACTACTGCGTGTTTCGGCCAGTATCGGGGTTACGTTATATCCGCAAGACAACTCGGAAGCAGATCAGTTAATGCGCCACGCTGACCAAGCTATGTATATCGCCAAACAAGCTGGCAAAAACTGTTTCCACCTGTTTGATGTCGCCAAAGATGTCGCCGTTAAAACCTACCGCGAGAGCATAGAGCATATCCGCCAAGCGTTAGATAGACGCGAATTCGTACTCTACTATCAACCTAAAGTGAATATGCGTACCGGTGCAGTGATTGGTGCCGAAGCACTGATCCGTTGGCAACATCCAGAGCGTGGGCTAGTTCCACCCGCTGCATTCCTACCCATCATCGAAGATAACGCCATTAGCATTGAGTTAGGTGATTGGGTTATTAACACAGCTCTTGATCAACTGAGCCAATGGCAAGCGCAAGGACTACACCTTCCCATTAGCGTCAATGTGGGCGCACTGCAATTACAGCAATACGATTTTGTGGGCCGCTTGCGTATCCAGCTGGAAAATCATTCAGAGGTATCGCCTAACAATTTGGAATTGGAAATTCTCGAAACCAGTGCACTGGAAGATATCGCCGATATCGCCGAACTTATGCGTCAATGTCGGCAACTAGGGGTGCACTTTGCCGTAGATGACTTTGGAACAGGCTATTCATCACTCACTTACCTCAAACGCCTACCGGCTGAACTGCTGAAGATTGACCAAAGCTTTGTGCGCGACATGCTGGAAGATCTGGATGATCTGGCCATCGTAAAAGGCGTTATTGGATTGGCTCGCGCCTTCCACCGCGACGTACTCGCCGAAGGCGTAGAAACGATTGCCCATGGCCAGCTGCTACTTGCCCAAGGCTGCGAACTGGCGCAAGGTTATGGCATTGCTCGCCCCATGCCCGCAGCCGATATCCCTCAATGGGTTGCCAACTGGCGCCCCGACCCCGCTTGGCAGGCATAGCAACCAGCGCAACACCGCGTAAAGCGCAATAAAAATTTTACGCATGCACTCAAAACAACCCCCAATAACTATATACTGCCACGCTTTTCTAGCGGCAAGTTGTCCTCTAAGCCTGCAGCTGCTAAGGCACTCCCGCGCAATATACATGCACACGGATGCCCTCTTGTAAGACCATAAACAACCTTAGGGTTATGACAACCATGCCGAGGATTTTTAATGGCAATAAGCGCTAGTTACAAACAAAAACTGTGGGTGATTCTGGCAATTACACTGGTTTTGCGTCTATTCGCTATGTGGGCTATTCCGCTCACCGACACCACCGAGGCGCGTTACGGTGAAATTGCGCGCAAAATGGAGGAAACCAATAACTGGGTTACCCCTCTGCATAATTACAATGCACCTCAAAGTGAGTGCGCTCACATCGCCTGCGTGCCCTTAGGTGAACACGACTTTGGTGTGCCCTTCTGGGCTAAACCGCCGCTCTCCACTTGGACTGCCGCCATCAGCATGAAAGTGTTTGGCGTCAATGAATTTGCAGCGCGCCTGCCATCCTTATTGTTTTGCCTCGGGATTCTCTGGCTGATTTACGCATGGTTGACACCGCGCGCTAACAACCTGAATTTGATTGCCGTTACTGTACTCGCCACCAGCTTATTGTTCTGCGGCTCCGCCGGCTTAGTAATGACCGATCTGGCGCTGATTTTCTGCTCCGCTTTTTCCATGATCTGCTTCTGGCAAGCTGCTGTAGAAGACAAGGGCAAACGCTGGGGTTATCTCTTTTTTATCGGCATGGGCGTAGGCTTACTCGCCAAAGGCCCGCTCATTCTAGTACTGGTCGGCCTGCCTACCGGCGCATGGACACTGTTGCATCGCCAATTCTTAACCGTGTGGCAGAGGCTGCCTTGGCTCACCGGTTTCACCCTTACCTTTGCCATAGCCGCACCTTGGTATTGGCTGGCAGAACAAAGTACACCTGGTTTTATTCAATATTTTATTGTGGGCGAGCACTTTAGTCGGTTCTTGATTAGCGGCTGGCAGGGCGATCTTTATGGTCACGCGCACTCTGAACCTTTAGGCATGATTTGGCTCTATGTGCTCAGCGGTTTTTTACCTTGGATGGGATTGGTTATCTCCCTATTAATTACGCGCCGTAAAGAAACGCGCTGGCGCTACCCACTGGGCGATACGTGGCTGAGTTATTTAATTTTGTGGACGGTAATGCCCGTGATTTTTTTCACGTTTGCACACAATATTATTTCGCCTTATGCGCTTCCCGCCATGCCTGCTGGCGCCATCTTACTGGCTGAATTTTTTGCGCGCTTTAATCGCACCACTGCCACCCACGGAACGGGGGCAGCGGTATTTAACGTACAATCGTTCTACCGTTTAAGCATGGTGACACCCGTACTGTTTGTACTCGCCATAGGCATTTACATAGCGCTACCCAACTCCATGCCCAAACGCAGTGAAAAAGATATAGCTCATGTTTATATGGAACTGCGCAAAGACAGCAGTAGCCAATTGGTTTATGTAAAAGATCGCCTCTACTCTGCCGAGTTTTACACCGCAGGCAAAGCGCGCGTGGTGAACAATGTCGAGGAATTACAAAAACTACTGGGCAATAGCACGCAAGATTTTGTCGCTGTGGATGCACGTTATTTCAACGCAGAATGGAAAGACTTTATCAGCGCACATTTTAAAAAGGTTGCAGAGTTTCACAACACATCACTCTTTCAGGAGTGTGAAACTGCTGACGCTTGCCAACACTAATTATTTTTGAATAACCTGCACTATCGCGTGGAGCACATGAACACAAACACCTTAGACAGAACAACGGCGGCGGTGAACATTTCCTGCGTTATTCCCGTTTTTAACGAATCTGAAAATCTGCGTAAACTCGTGCCAGATTTGTACAGCTGCTTGCAACAAATGACGAGCAGTATGGAAATTGTTTTTGTGGACGATGGCAGTCGCGACAACACCTATCAAATTGCCGTTGAACTTTCCGAACATTATCCAGTAAAAGTGCTTAAGCTCTCTCGCAATTTTGGCAAAGAAGCCGCCATGACCGCTGGCCTGCAACATGCCAGCGGCGATGTAATTATCTTGATGGATGGCGACTGTCAACACAGTACTGATGTGTTACCAAAATTTTTACAAGAATGGCGCAATGGTTACGATATGGTTTACGGCGTGAGAACGGGACGCGAATCAGAGCCATTGTGGAAGCGTAAACTCAGCAACACTTTTTACGCACTGATGCGCAGCGCCACCGAAGTCCCTATTATTCCCGATGCCGGCGACTTCCGTTTAATGGACAAGCGCGTAGTCGATGCGCTCAATCAATTGCCAGAGCGCACACGTTTTATGAAAGGCCTTTATGCGTGGGTTGGATTCAAAAGTATAGGCTGCCCTTACGATGTTAAAGAGCGTCATGCCGGAAAAACATCGTTCAATCTACGTCGGTTAATTCAGCTGGCGTTGACCGGTATAGTCTCTTTCTCCGATGTTCCCCTACGCGTATGGAGTGGCATAGGCGCGCTGGTTTCATTGATTGCCATTCTCTACGGCATTTATATTTTTGTATCCACCCTATTCTTTGGCAATGATGTCGCGGGTTGGGCCACGTTGACGGTTGGCATCACCTTTCTGGGCGGCGTGCAATTATTATCGATTGGCGTACTGGGCGAATATATTGGTCGTATTTTTAACGAGGTTAAACAGCGCCCCATTTATATTGTGGATAAAAAAATTGGCTTCGATAGCGATCATAATCCGCAATAATTTACGCGCGTATTTACAATGAAAAATATAACTCTTTGCGCCGACGATTACGGTCAAAATGAACCTGTAAGCATGGGCATCTTACAACTCATCGAACTCGGGCGCTTATCAGCCGTGAGTTGTATGACGGGTTACGCACATTGGCCAACCTATGCTGCCCAACTGGCCGCACTTAAAGATACACCCAACATAAAAAACCAATTGGATGTTGGGTTACATTTTGATTTAACCGAATTTATTGCGCAGCAAGGTTGGAGTTTTAATCAATTTATTATTCAATGCTGCTTAGGCAAGGTTGATTTACACAAAGTAGAAGTTGAACTCAATCGCCAATTAGATGCCTTTGAAGCGCAACTTAATATGGCGCCAGAATTTGTAGACGGCCACCAACACGTCCATGTATTTCCCGGTATTCGCCACGTATTTGTGCGCACTTTGACGCAGCGCTACCCCAAAAAACTACCTTATATACGCCTTTCTAGGCCGGTTGTTTTTGGCCACGATTCGACAATAAAAGCCCTTATTTTACGCGGCCTCGCCATAGGTTTTGCTCGCCTTGCACAACAGCACAAATTGCACTTTCCTTCACAGTTTTTAGGCATGTACTCATTGCGCCCAGGTAACTATGCGCAACACTTTAGCCACTGGCTACAACAGGCAAAACCCAATAGCTTATTCATGTGTCACCCAGGTTTACCTTCAAGCGACAGCTCAGATCCCATTAAAAAAGCGCGCTTTGTAGAATTCACTTATTTCAGCGGCGAACAATTTTTAACGGATTTAAACGCACAGCAAGTCACGCTCAACAAATGGACTCCCTCAGCATAATTCACCGATAAAGCTCCGCATCACAACTTATTCGCCCCAGATTGACCACTGCCTAGGCCATGCGAGTTACATCAATGTTATCGCTTTGGCGACTCGCCACTTTCTAGATCGCACTCTCGCAGCCCAATAAATTCATGCTATAGCCATCTCATATACTCAAACATTCAACTGATTTTTGACATCATTAATGATAACGTTTATCATTTGCATCTTTAGTATCAATTGACTTTTAATACCATGTACAAAAATATCGCATTATTAACTCTCTGTGCAGTAAACCTATTAACGGCTTGCGGTGGTGGCAATGGCAATAACGCAACCACATCAAGTTCAGAATCCAGCGCCAGCAGCGCGGTCAGCACCACCGGTGCTCTGTCCGATATAGCCGCGCTCGGCAAACAAATTTTCTTTGATGCCAGTCTATCGGCCTCTGGCCAACAGTCCTGCGGTACCTGTCATGTGCCCAACCGCGCCCGTGCCAGCAATGACGATCTTGCTGTGCCATTCGGTGGCCCCAACATGCAAACACAGGGTTTTCGCAATGCCCCCTCCATCAATTATTTGCAGTACACCCCTGCCTTTTATTTTGATAAAGATGGCACCCCTACCGGTGGCTTTACCCGCGATGGGCGCGTGAATACGTTTGCCCAGCAAGCTGAACTGCCCTTTTTGGCACCGCATGAAATGGCCAACACCAGTAAAGCAACGATGGTTGAAAAACTTGCCCGCACCAGCTATGTGAGTGAGTTTCGTCGTATTTATGGGGTAGATATTTTTGATCGTCCTGATGATGCATTTAATCGCGCTACCCAAGCCGTTGCCCGCTATGAGCAAGAAGACCCCATCTTCCGCCCCTTTAATAGCAAGTTCGATAACTTTCTTGCAGGTAAAGCCTCACTAACCGAGCAAGAACTTCGCGGCTATGCGCTGTTCAACAATCCCCAAAAAGGCAATTGCGCCAGCTGCCACCCCAGCAGCCGTATCGATGGCACACCACCGCTGTTTACCGATTTCACCTACGACAACCTTGGCGTGCCGCGCAATACAGAGATAGCCGCCACAGCTGATCCGGCTTATTTTGACTTAGGTTTGTGCGGGCCAGACCGCACTGACTTAGTCGCCACACACCCAGACCTGTGCGGCGCTTTCAAAGTGCCCACTCTGCGCAACGTGGCAATAACGGCGCCTTATTTTCACAATGGCAAATTCAAAACCTTGCGTGAAGTGGTGAGCTTTTATGTACGCCGCGATACTAACCCTGAAGAGTGGTATCCCAGCGGCGCAAACGGCATTGAAAAATTTAACGATTTACCCGCGCAATACCGCAAAAATGTGAATACCACCGAGGTTCCCTACAATCGCAAACTGGGCGATCAACCTGCATTAGATAGCGATGAAATTGATGCTGTGGTGGCGTTTTTGAACACCTTAACCGATGGCTACCAGCCCGAATAACCCCGCAAACCTGGAAGAATCCTATGAAAAAATTTACCCCATTAGCGTTAGTCATCGCCAGCTTGTGCGCTAACCCCGCACTCGCCGATGAAACGGCACTGCAAGCCAAAATCGACAAGCTAACCGCTGAATTAGAAGCGCTAAAAACCGAGGTGAAAGGCATACACAGCCAAACCGAAGCTATTGTCACGCAACAGGAAAATACAGCTGCCACTCCAACCCGCACTCAAGCTGCTGAAGCACAAGAAACAGGGGCAAGCCTTTGGGGTTACGGCGAAATCAATTACAACCGCCCTACGAACGACACCAGCCAAACGCAAATGGATTTGCGCCGTGCCGTGTTTGGCATAGGTTACAAGTTTGATGAGCACACGCGCCTTGCCTCCGAATTCGAAGTGGAACATGCGGTTGCCTCATCCAGTGACGCCGGTGAAATGGAGGTGGAACAGTTCTACATTGACCACCAACTTACCGATAGCACTCATCTGAAAGCCGGCCTGTTCTTAATCCCCGCAGGATTACTCAACGAAAGCCATGAACCCACTAATTACTATGGTGTAGAGCGTAATTTTGTTGAAACGGCGATTATCCCTAGCACGTGGCGCGAAGGTGGGCTAGCCTTCTTCGGCACCACCGACAATGGTTTGGCTTGGGATACTGGTTTGACCACAACCTTTAACCTCAGCAAATGGGACGCCACTTCCACTGAAGGCCGCGAATCCCCTCTCGGCAGCATCCATCAGGAACTGCAATTGGCTAGCGCCAGTGACTTAGGTACCTATGGCGCACTGAATTATCGCGGTATTCCCGGTTTTGTCTTGGGTGGCTCGCTGTTCACCAGCAAGGTATCGCAAGACAATGCCGAGATTAAGCTCGCCCGCGATTCGCGCATGACTCTGTGGGACATTCACACCCGCTGGACGCCGAATGATTGGGATTTATCGGCACTCTATGCCAAAGGTAGCTTTAGCGATACCCAAGCGCTCAACCTAACATATGCCGGTTTCCCCACGCCGATACCTAAAGAATTCTTCGGCTGGTACGCACAGGCCGCCTATAAACTCTGGCAAAATGGCAGTTATCAATTATCGCCTTTTGTGCGCTATGAAGCCTTCAACACTGCCTCTGCCTATGAGCCAATGCCGCTCGGCTTAGGCATTGATGAAGCCAAAACCGAACATGTCACAACCGTGGGAACCTCTTTCTATTTGAACCCCAAGGTTGTGTTTAAAGTGGATTATCAAACGTTTGAACAAGATTCAACTCGCAATCGCCTTAACCTTGGGCTTGGCCTTGCGTTCTAAGCCCTGGTTTAGCCGCCTATTTTGCACCCTCCTACTGGCCTTGTGCGGCCAGTGGAGCTGTGCAGATACGACTTATGAAACGCAGGACGACTTTCTGAAAGAAACCTTTAAGGAAGAGGTTAAACCCGCTGTACTGTGGCTGGATAAAGCAACTCAAGATGAAATCAGCAAAATCCTCGGCCACGCCTACCCACAAGCACGCCTGCGCTATTGGCACAAAGACACCACCAACGTTTGGGTTCTGGAAGAAATTGGCAAGGAATATCCAATTACGGCGGGATTTGTCATCACCAACGAACATATCGCCCGCGCGCAAGTCTTGGTGTACCGCGAAACCCGCGGCATGGAAATTCACCTGCCCGGCTTTCTCGCTCAATTCACCAACAATACGCTAAAAGACGATAAGCTCGCCCATAAAGTCGATGGCATTTCCGGCGCAACACTATCGGTCAATGCTATGGTAAAAATGGCGCAAGTGGCCTTAACCCTTAACCAAAAAGTCGCAGCACAAAAAACACAACCATGAGCCATCCTCATCGCCACCCACGCAAAAAACCCAGCAGCGCGCTGCCACGTGTTGTTTACCGCTGGCATAGACGCATCGGTCTTAGTGCCGCCATTTTTTTGGTGTGGATGGTTATCAGCGGCTGGTTGCTAAATCACAGTGGCAGCCTGAACCTCGCACAGCATCAAATGCACAGCCCAGCATTGGCGAGTTGGTATAACTTGCACTACACATTACCCACACAGGTATTTGTGACAAAAGACCACTGGGTCGCCAACGGCGATGAAAACGTATTCGTGGATGGCAAGAAAATTTCAGTTTCGTTAAATACCCCAATCGGTTTTGCGCAAAGTGAAAACTTAATCGCCATAGCCAACAACACAGACATTATTTTGCTGAATGAAAAAAGTGAATTAGTCGATAAGCTACAGGCAGGAAGTTTGCCGATTAACAGGATTCTGCATATCGGCAGTGGATGCGCAGGCATAGTCATTAGCGATAACAGCCAACAGCTAAGTACGACCGATGGCATAGATTGGCAACGCTGTGCTGAAGCGATTAACTGGTCACACCCCCAAGCGATAAACACAACGCAACTTGCACAAATTCAACCGCTACTGGTGCCCAACATTTCAATCGAAAAATTACTTATCGATTTGCACACCGGCCGTTTCTTTGGAAGTTTCGGTGTGTATCTAGTAGATACAATTGGCGCGTGTTTATTGTTATTAGCTTTAAGCGGAATTTGGATGTTTTTTCGTTTGGGAAAAAAATAAATTACACAATCGTTTTGATTACCCGGCAGGGATTTCCCACCGCCACCACGCCTGCCGGAATATCCTGAGTGACCACGCTGCCCGCACCAATCACCGTAGCATTGCCAATGGTCACACCCGGCAAAATAATGGCTCCGCCACCAATCCAACAATCATCGCCAATCACCACAGGTGCATAAAATTCTTTGCCTGATGCGCGCTCCACAGCATCAAGTGGATGACTGGTCCCATATATTTGCACATTGGGGCCGAACATCACTCTATCGCCGATATGTACTTCACCCACATCCAAAATCACACAATTATGATTGGCGTAAAACCGCTCTCCTAAAAAAATATTGCTGCCATAATCACAAAAAAAATGGGGCTCAATATAGGCACTGGAAACTTTGCCAAACAACTGCTGATAAATGGGTTTACGTGCTTTATGCTGATCAGCACGCAAAGCATTCAGTTGTTGGCAGAGGGTTTTAGCGCGTTTACGTGCTGCCACTAATTCCGGGGTGAATGGATCAACGGGGGTAAAATCTTTCATGGCTTTCATGATTTTGTTGCCCTTAACAAAAATTGTATTAAAAAATAAAACACCCACACAAAAACGTCTAGGCTATTACCAATAGATTGTTTACCGCCAACAATAAATGAGTTACTCACGAGAAATGCCATGAATAAGTTTATCCAACGCAGCCTTTACGCCTTACTGTTAGTGTTTGCGGGCACAGTACACGCAGCCAGCCCTATAGCCAATAGTGAGTCCACCGTTATTTTTGGCAAAGCCCGCTTTACCCTATTGACGCCCGAACTTATCCGCTTGGAATACAGCGAAACCAATACCTTTGAAGATAAAGCATCACTGACATTTATCAATCGCCAATTGGCCACACCGCCATTTTCCAAAAAAATACAGGGGAAAAGACTCAGCATCAGCACCGCGAAACTTCAGCTAGAGTATACCGACGACGGAAAACGCTTTAACAAAGACAACTTAAGTATTCGCTTGCGAGAACAAGACCACACAGATATTTTATGGAATCCCAGTCGCAATGACGATAAAAATTTAAAAGGAACTCAGCGCACCCTTGACCAAGCCAACGGTTGGGATTTTGCAAACACATTAGAAAATGGCCTTATTTCGCAAAATGGTTGGGCATTAATTGATGATAGCGAAAATAATTTATTCGATGGCGATAAAGACTGGAATTGGGTAACACCGCGCACATCGCTCGCAATAGATTGGTATTTTTTCGGTTACGGCCATAACTATAAAAAAGCCCTTTACGATTTCACTCAAGTTGCAGGAAAAATTCCTTTACCCCCTAAATACGCTTTTGGCTATTGGTGGTCACGCTATTGGATTTATAACGACAATGAACTGCGCGAACTCACGCAACAATTTCGCGACTTCGGCATCCCACAAGATGTGTTAATTATCGACATGGACTGGCACGAAACCTATGATTTCAGCGCTAATAAACTCGAAAAAGATTCACAAGGCGAACTCAAAGGTTGGACGGGCTACACGTGGAATAAAAATTTATTCCCGGAGCCAAAGAGATTTATTGAATGGACCAATCAACAGCATTTGAAAACAGCGTTGAATTTACATCCCGCCTCCGGTGTACCTACCATGGAAGAAAAATACGCGGACTTTGCTAAAGCTTATGAATTTAATAAACCCGGAGAATATATTCCTTTTAATATGTCTGAAAAAAAATGGGCGCAAGCCTATTTTGATACATTGCTAAAACCTATGCAGGAATGGGGCGTAGATTTTTGGTGGCTAGATTGGCAACAATACTTACACGATAAAAACCTTCCAACCTTAAGCAACACTTGGTGGTTAAACTACACTTTTTTCACCAACATGGAAAAAACAGGACAACGCCCAATGATTTTTCATCGCTGGGGCGGCCTGGGCAATCATCGGTACCCAATAGGTTTTTCTGGCGATGCACACACCAACTGGGAAACATTGGATTACGAAACTTACTTCACTGCTACTGCAGCCAATGTGGGTTATGCCTATTGGAGCCACGATATTGGCGGACACATTAGCAATGACAAACCCACTGAAGGCGAACTTTATTTACGCTGGATTCAATTCGGCGCACTCAGCCCTATATTGCGCACACACTCATCGAAAATTTCCTTGATTGAGCGGCGTCCCTGGATGTTTCCAAGCTATTTTTTTGCCATGCGCGATGCCATTCAATTTCGCTATACACTCGCACCTTATATTTATACGGCCGCGCACAAAACCTATGACGATGGCGTAGCTTTAGTGCACCCATTGTATTACGAACATCCAGAAAAGCCCCAAGCTTATCACTACCAGAGCGAATATTATTTTGGCGATGCTATGATTGCAGCCCCCATTACAACCGCGGCAGATGGAAAAACAGGTTTAGCAACCAAACATATTTGGTTGCCCCCGGGCGAGTGGTTTGAATACAGCTCTGGACATTTATTAAAAGGAGATGCGGAAATAACTCGTCAATACGCGCTTAATGAAATCCCGCTGTTTATTAAAGCGGGCAGCATTATTGCAATGAACCCCGTTGTGAAAAATTTACAGGAACGTCCAGACCGACAAGTGCTTACCGTTATTCCCGGCGGGAACAAATCATTCATCACACTCTACGACGATGATGAAACCTCTACAGCCTATCAACAGCAGCAATTTACGACGCGCAAAGTCACACAAGAAACGCTTGACCCTAAAACGTTGCGCTTAACCATTGAGCCTGTTCAGGGCTATTACGCAGGCATGCCCAGTGCACAAGCATTTGATATTCGTTTGCCCAACCGTACACTGCCGCATACAGTTACGGTAACGGCAGACGGAAAACCAATTGCTGGCAATAACATTCAATCTGAGTTTATTCCTCACGAATTGGCTAGCAACATTCGTTTACCCGTATTTGCCAATCATCAGCGCATTGAAATCACCCTTGAATTTGCTGCGCCACTGAATGAACAAGATAAACAATTTGATGGCAACAAAGGCTTTTTACAACGAACTGCCACCGCAACAGAAAAACTAAAATACGCATCGGCGTTAACTGACTGGGGCGGCACTTTGCCAAACGACGTTTATAGAACAGGTAATATTATTAACCAACTTCAATATCATCCAGAAGACTCTTTATCCTATATGCAACAGCTGAACGAATTGAAAAAAAATATGGCAACTATACTGTTAAAAATTCCCAACATTCCGCAAGAAACTACAAAACCTATTGTGGAATTTTTAGAGCTCTCGACTGCCAACCATTAAACTGAAGATTCAGGTGTTAAACCAAATTCAGTTTTTAACGTCGTAAAGATGGCTTCAGGCGAAAGCTCTGTGAGTGTGCTTTCGCCTTTTTCAACTCTCCTTAAGCGATTACCTGATAAAATAGTTCTGCCAAGCTCATCATGTTTAACCACTAGAAATTGTTGTACAAAAACTGCATCTGGGCTTTTGGAATTGAAATAATTGGCTGGAATAAAATCAAGCAACTCATGGGGGTACAAATCAAAACCATATTGATTAACCCACTCACCTTTTGTAAGCGCCTGCAGTGTAAAATTTTTGCCATCACTGCACGCCAGACGAAACACATCATCATCCTGTTGTATAGATTGATTCACAGCACTTAATGCCAATGGTGCACGAATACCAAAACTGCCAAAACCTGTATCGCATAAATACTCTTCGCCATTAATTTTCGCAATAACAACCATGTGAGTTCTAGCACGCCGTGTTGGGTAAAACATTGGGCGAGCACCCACTAAATAATAATCAATCCCTACTGCGTCAAGTGCTATAGCAAACAAACTATTAACTTCATAACAATAACCACCGCGCGGGTTATAAACAATTTTCTTAACGATATCCGCCAATTCTAGTGAGACAAGTTTGCCTGCCTGCACATCCAAATTTTCAAAAGGTACACTAAATAATTGCGCGCGCATTAATGCCTGCAATGTGGGCAAATCTGCATTCAGCGTTTCGGTATAACCGATGCGCGCACAATAATCCTGTAAATTAAAATTATCCGCCTTCACAAAAAACTCCTCATATAATTAACTGAATGAATGCTTATCCTCCCAGAGCACAACAAAATCAATAAAGGCCCGCAAGCGTGCGGATATCGCCTGACGATCTCGATACAACAAATTTACCTGCCGTTGCGCGCCCTGCCACTCCGGCAAAACTGAAACTAAACTGCGATGCTCGTAGTGAGGATGGGTAAAATAATAACTGGGCACTAAGGTGACACCCAAATTGGCAGAGGCAGCATCCATCGCCACCCAAATATCGCTGCTGCGAAAATGAGCCTGAGGCGTTAGAGAAAACTCTTCGCCCGTTTGTTGATGCGTTAACGCCCAAATATCAATGGGATCAGCCACAATCAAATGATGCTGCAACAAGTCGCGAGGATGCTGCAGTGTTGGCGCTGCCGTCATATACGTTGGCGTTGCGCAAAAACCCATATTGATGCAGCCAATGCGGCGACCAATCCAACTGTTATCACGCAAGCCCCCAATCCGAAAAGCGGCATCAAACTGTTGCTCCACTAAATTTTCATAACGGTTGGATAGCACCAGCTGTAGGCGAATTTTCGGGTACGCTTGCATAAATTCAAAAAAACATTTGCCCAACCACTGCTGAGTTAAATTCACCGGCGCAGTAATTTTTAACACGCCCGATAAGCTGTGCTGGTCTATGTCCAAATCTTCAGCGATAGACTGCAAATCATCCAGCAATGGGCCGCATTGATTAAAATAATGCCGCCCCATATCTGTCAGCGAAAAGTGATGCGCGCTGCGCTCCAACAATCGGCAACCTAAATTCTGTTCAAGATTTTTGATGCGCCGACTGAGGGTAGCAGAGGGTATTCCAGTGACTTTTGAGGCAGCGCGCAAACTTCCCTGTTGAACCACACGATGAAACAACTGCAAGTCATCCAGAGAAAATGTTGATCTCATTTATGGAAACAACCTATTCATTTTTATGGGTTACATAACATATACGAAATTAATATTCTAAGCATTAGATGTTTAACGGAAGCGAATGCAATGAAACAAACCCACAGTGAAATTTGGTTGATGGTGATTTTAAGCACCTTTTTTTGGGGAAGTAACTTTAACGCAGGCCATGCGATAGCCGGTGCGGTAACGCCCTTAACCGCAGCAGCCGAACGCTTTGCTTTGGCACTGGTGCTGTTTTGGGTGTTGCGTTTTGTGTGGGGCAAAGCGGAATCCACGCTACGGGCACGAGATGCGCTGGTGCTAGTGCCCTTAGGTATTATTGGCGTATTTGGTTTTAACTACGCCTTTTTTACCGCACTGCATACAACCTCGGCACTCAACGCCGCGCTGATTATGGCGCTTTCGCCCATGGTCTCGATGATTTTTTCGGTGATGCTATTAAAAGTAAATATTCACGGTCGCCAATATGCAGGCATGCTGATTGCATTTGTTGGCGTAACACTTGTTATCACTGGCGGCGATTTACGCTTACTCCATATCGCCCCCGGCGATGCATGGATGCTCTTGGCGTGTACCGTGTGGAGTCTATACAGTGTTGGCTCTAAAAAATATGCCGCACATATTCCGCCATTACAATTTGCGCGCTGGACGGTGAGTATTGGCGCCATAGCATTAATTCTGGCCGCTTTGATGGTTGAACATCCGCTCTCAAGTATGGGGCAATTAAGTCTTACTAACCACGCTATTTTATTTTACATGGGAATTTGCGGTTCAGTACTCGCCTATATTTTTTGGTTGAAAGGCATTTATTTTTTAGGGCCTAATAATTCAGCCATTGCGTTTAATTTAGTGCCGGTCTTTACGTTACTTGTCAGTTTGGTTTTTGGCACCTTACCCAATCTGGTACAAGTAGCAGGAATGTTATTGGTTTTTGTCGGCGTGATTATCTCCAGTGGCTGGCGCCCACGCATTATCAACAATCGTCACAATTAAAGTTGAAAAAATATTGACTCTGCAAAAAATAAAAAACCGCAACTTAAGTGCGGTATTTTATTTTTTGAACTCAACGTCAACTTTTATTTAATAATACGATTCATTAAACCCTCAGATTTATGCAAGCTGCCACTGGCATTCGATAAATCGTCAGCATTTGATGCTTTTTGCAATTTAATACCCGTGCTTAAAGTGGGCAAACTACAACTTGATGTGGCACGATAATTTAGCGCTGTTGCTAAATTTTGCTCCGCTTGATCGCCAAGTGGATGAGTGAAGTCATCGCCTAAAGAGCAACCCTGCACATGATCCATAGCATTATCAATAATAGAGGGAACAAAACCGTCAGAATACTCGCCGAAGCCCTTATTGTTTTCGCCTTTAAATTGAATGGTAAAATAGGTGGTGCCGCAATTATCTTGCGGATAAAAACCATACGGCTTACCACAGGTTTGCGCACCAATTTGAATGACTTGAACATTAATACCACGCAAGCTATTAATAATAGACTCGCTGGCAGAACATGTATCTCCCGATGTAATCACAAACACCCGCGATAAATTTAAACTGGGAAGTTGTGCACCTGTATCAGACAGCGCATTATAAAAAGGTGTGGGAGTGATAGCATCGCCAAAAAAATCAACAGTCGGATATTTATCATTGAAGGTCGTTTTTTCAAATGTTTTTCCATTCGTCGCCGCACTTCCTGCAATCATATAAGCCAACTCACTCGCAATGTACAAGTAGCCGCCACCGTTGTAACGAATATCTAACACTAAATCACTCACACCCTGAGCACTAAATTGATTAAAAGCATCGTAAAGCTCATGCTCGGCAGTTGCGATATGATCGTTAAATAAAAAATAACCCACCTTGCCTGAAGCCGTGCTAATCACCTTCACATTTTGAACAGGTGTTTCAGTGACCGTTGTTGATTGCAGTGTCACTGTATGCGTACTACTTGCGCCTAAATCTTGCAACTCAAAACTATGCGATTCACCCACACTGGTAGGGAATAATCCAGCATTTAGCTTATCAACAGTGACTGAATCGTTACCATTCACAAAATCATAACCATCCACTTTAATAAGCTTCGCACCGCGCAGCACGCTCGCATTCGCCGCAGGAGAGCCTGGCTCTGTATAGGCAACCACGACATTACGCGGCGACGTATTGGAGATCCACGAGAATGACATGCCGTATCCGGCAGAGGAACCTAATTCAGATTGTGCATACCAATCTGACGTAGTATAGGTAAAGTGGAATTTATCTTTTTTAGCGCCGGACGCGGTTATTGCACTGGTTTTTAATAAATCAAAATAACTCAACGGATCCGTATAGGATGCAGGGTCTACATCGGGCAATTCTTTGTACCAAAGGTAAGTATCATTGCTCCAAGAACGCAAAAAATTATTTTCATCCGTTGTTGTTCCCTGCGTATCTAAAAAGGCAGCATTGGTACTGGGATCAATTCCGCTACGCGGCACAGCGCATTTATTCGCAAAATTACTGGCTGATTTATACACCCCCAGTTGCCATGCACCTACTGATGATGCGGCACTGGACGAGATGGAACTTGCGGACAATGAACTATTGATTGAGGTTGGAGTAAAGTTATTATTACTTCCACCGCTGCCGCTGCCACCGCCACCGCAAGACGAGAGCAGTGCACATAAAAAACCTGTAAATAAGAATTTATATTTGTTAAAAGCTGAGCCTGGCTGACACATGCTGATTAATGCTTTTGCTTGAAAAAGAGACCGAAGTGCGTTCACGGTATAATCCTTAAATGTCCTATAAAAGTAAAATTGCTTGCCTTCACACGAAAGCTGAAACCAAAAATAGCACAAGCATCCATGAAAAACATGAACGCAATAGAGTTATACAGAAATAAAAAAGCCCCAATAATGGGGCTTTTTTATTAAGCGTATAAATCGTGTATTATTTTTGCGATAATTTTACACCGCTAAAATACACTTTTTGTTGCGTCACATCCGCAACATCACCCATCACAGTAATTTCGCCTTGACCGCGAATATCTTGGGATGAACTACCCACCATGATTTCAAACTTACCTGGCTCAACAACATATTTCATATCACTATTATAAAAGCCTAATTGATTAACCGATAAACTAAAGGTCACCAGTGTAGATTCCTTAGCTTTTAAACTAATGCGCTTAAAGCCTTTCAACTCTTTTACGGGACGAGTCATACTGGCCACCTCATCATGCGTATAGAGCTGCACAATTTCATCGCCAGCACGCGCGCCTGCATTGGTGATTTTTACACTAACATCAACAACATCACCGGCTTTAGTATCGGTTTTATTAATTTTAAAATCGGAGTAATTAAATTGGGTGTAACTTAAACCGTACCCAAATGGATAAAGCGCGCTGGTTTCGGTAAATTCATAACCACGTTTAGCGGATGGCTTATAGTTGTAATAAACCGGCAAATGTCCAACCGAACGCGCAATACTCACTGGCAATTTACCACTGGGATTTATATCGCCAAATAACACGCGCGCTACTGCGCGCCCCGTTTCTTGCCCTAAATACCATGCCTCAATAATCGCTGGGGCGGTTTCAGAAATTTTAGCGATAGATAAAGGACGACCATTATTTAAAATAACAACCGTAGGTTTACCCGTTGCCAAAACGGCATCAACCAATTCTTGCTGCTGCCCCACTAAATTTAAATCTGCGCGATCACCTAAATGATTATCCGCCCAACCTTCGCGCGAGGTCGCTTCGTTATCGCCGACTACAACAATAGCTACATCGCTTTTCTTCGCCGCGGCAACAGCCTCATCAATCATGCCCGCATTATCTTTAGGTG
>Ga0209067_10000963_pt1 | contig 18131 bp, 15 predicted proteins | sample ColStrG_CSR_2013_FD_187199 | JGI IMG/M metagenome (GOLD analysis project Ga0209067, IMG submission 187199) | Freshwater sediment microbial communities in response to fracking from Pennsylvania, USA - Cold Stream Run_MetaG_CSR_2013 (SPAdes)... | ecosystem: Environmental > Aquatic > Freshwater >...
GACCGAGAGCCCAGACAAGTTCGGGGACGGCGGCCGCGGCACATCGCCTCAGGGCTGCCAGCAACTGCGGCCCGCACGGCACCCGGCGATAGCCGAAGGCCCGCGCCAAGACAGGAGCCAGTTTCGGGTTCCCGCCGGCGAGCAACGTCAGAAAATCGGGGCACCACGCCTCCGGGAGTTCCTGCTTCAGCGCGCCGGCCACCGCGGAGGTCTTCTCCGCATCTTCGCCATCCAGTTGGTCGAGGATCTCTAACACCAAATCCTGCCGGTTCTGGCGGCAGAAGACGCAGGCAGCGGCATAGAGTTCGCCAAAATCGCCTTCCGCCGCCTGCCGCCCGCAAACCTCGAGGGCCAGTTGGCCGCCAACTACCAGGCCGTCGATGTGAGCCTCGAGACGCTCTTCGAACTCGCCGCGTTCGTTCCAGGCAATTTTGGGATCGTCGAGCAGACTCAACCGCTGTGCGTACAGAAAGGAAGCTTCCGCGAGGTACTCCTCATACAGCCCGACGAGAAACGCTCGAGGTGAGTTAGCCATCTTCGTTACTCCGGTTTGAGCTGAGCGCTCACGACGTCATGTGGTCCGTTTCTCAGCGCAAGATAAGAACGCCAGATCAAGATCAACAGGCTTTCTTCGGTATTGACGATGACCGTATCCAGTTTCATTTCCACCTGGCGGTGAGCGCGGCCAACCAACTCGAGGCTGCAAAGAGGAGGCGGCGTACCCGGAAGGTCGAAGGAAAGCCGAGCTTCGGAGGCGGCATTTTCGACCAGCACCGGCTCGCCACCGCGGAGGTATCCCGGGGCGACCAGGCCAGGCGAGGCCGAATTGAAGAATCTGCGGTCGAAGTCAGCCGGCAGGAGCGGCAAGCGTTCCTTGGTCCACTTATCGTCATAAGTACCCGCCCAGGCAGCACGGGGCTGCCAGTCCGGCGAGATGAAGCCGAAGCCGGCGGGTGGCGGAGTGTCGCTCCATTCCCGGATGGGGTGGCGCGGGTCTTCAAGGTTCGGCAGGCGTACCCCATCGATCTTCTCGCGTTTGGAGCGGAAGCCGGCGCCCACCGGATTGCGCGGTTCAAACGTGTGATGAGAGGGGTCCGGATGAGTTCGATCGCTGCCGCCGAAAGCGCGCTCATAGACCAGAGGCACAGTCTCGAACGGCTCAGGGTCGCTGATGTACGTCCCTCCGAAGGTGCTCTGCCAGACGCGATCGCCGAACACTCGCACCGATTTGGCAACCGGTCCCACAGCGAGATTCACAGTTACGCTCGAGGCGGCGCGCCTGGGGGCCACTGCGTGGCCGATCAGAATTACGTCGGTAGCCGGTTTGAAGAAAGCGGTTTCCGGCTCGTACTTATAGCTCGACTCGGGATTCTTAGTGGCGAATTCGCCTCCCAGGTTCAGCGGCATCTGCTTTTCGGCGGGGGCAATGACGCCGCCCTGCCGGATTTCGTAAGTCGCCTTGGCGACCGGCGCGAGGATGGGCCGCCCACTCTCGTCGGAGACAAAGAGAAGGTCGAACGCGAACGGGGTCAGATTTTCGATGGCTGGATGTCCCACGATTCACCGGTCAACGATCCGCCGCCAAAGCCTCTTCGAGCGACGCGAACAAATCCTCGGAGGAACTCTCCTGGGTGCAAAGGCGCCCGTCCGGCGGGCACAACGGGAATTCCCGATCGACAGGCAGGTTTGCAAGCTCCGCCGCCTTCAGTAGCGCGAGCCCCTCCACGGATACGAAGCTGCGGGGCCAGAAGGCCACGTCCGTGTCCGGAACCACTATCCGCCTGCCGTCGGATTCCTCCTGCTTCGCTTCCATGAGCGCGGCAAGGGCATCGGCGAAGTTGCCGGCATCGCCGCTGGACAGCGCGCGGCAGACTTCCAGCCTGGGGGCCGCCTGTCCTTCCAGCGCCTTGTGAAATCGATCAATTACGGCGAGTGGACTTGGAGTTTCGACACCACGGGATCGCCGGACCAGATCGTGGAGAAAGAGGAAAAAACAGAAATCGTCTTCGTATTCCCACGCCGGGTGCCATTCCTCGACCGAGAGGCTGGCGATGTCGAAGGCGAGAGCAATGTCACCCGCTGCCAGCGCGGCCAAAAATCCGTCGCATCGCGACAGCGCCAGGCGGTGATCGCCGAGGTTATGCTGCTCGCGCGACTTGCGTAAGTAGTACCGGCGGGCGTGGCCACTGCGCAGCAGATTCTCGCGGAACTGGCCCGCCTCCAACCGGGTGAGCAAGTGGCAAATACCTAGCGCCTCGAATAATTCCGAGAGAGATTCAAGGGTTGCGCCGCTCTCGGTCATGGGGTAGGCGGCGGTCAGGAAGAACATCTGCTCCCTGATCTCATCGACAAGTCGCAAGTGCGCATCGCGAAGGTCCATATCACCCCATGCCGTCGTAACCCGCCGCCTTGCGGAAGACCAACCCGGTCAGGTCCATCCGTTTCAGGTTCGCGACGAGATCGTCATCAATCATGATGTTGTTCGGCCAGTACTTGAGCCTAAAGAGCCTGAATCCCGGTGGAATCGCGTCTTCTTTCAATACCAGCCCTTTGCAATAAGAGATGGAACCCGGCGAGATCGTATTCCACTCCACACACGAGGCTTCCGGATCGATGCAATCGACAATGTCGAGCGGATTGAGAACGAAGTAGTCGGCGGATGCCAGCCGCTTTTTGTGATTGATAATCCGCACCGGGATGTACTCTACTCTGTTCTGCGTGGCCTCCGCTTCGAGCGCCTTCCGCAGACGGCCGGAAATCACAGGGAAGAAAGCGCCACGAATATTGTCGGCCAGCCCCACGTCTTTGGGGCGTTGGGGGTTCATCCTGCATTCGATCCCGTCCGGGAAGTCCTGAATCCGTGAGACTCCCTGGACCAGTTCCCAGACTCTCTCCATGTTCGGTGTTTTAATGGTGCAGTAGCCGTCCTGAGTCGCGTTGCGCCACAGCCAGAATTCCATCATGACCTCAATCGATTCCGCCAGTTTTCAAAATGTAAGTTCGAAGATTTTTTGGAACCACGCTTTTACACCCTTTCCCACGGGCCTTTCGGGAGGCGGCTTGAGACGTTCCGGAGTGCCCGGATTCATGGAGAAAGGGATGAACCAAATTGGCTCGCACTCCGGCTCGTTTCTGTTGCGCCAACAATAGGCCGCACCGAGACCGCCAGTGTCGCCACCCCTCCCGCGATTGACCAGCTTCATCCGCCAGTGAACGCTGGCGTTTTCCAGATGCCCTTGGATATCCTTGCCTTTTGCCCTGCATTTCGGCTGGTCCTCCATCAGCTTCAGCCAAACGTTGTTGTTAAGGTCGTCGGTAACGCCGTCATTGTACGCCGGGTAGTGCTCCCGTTTGTGGCAAGGCAGGTCGGGAACCGCTCCGAACCCTCCAGCTATGGCCTGGGCATTGGCCAAGCCGGGATTGAGTTCGGCGATTACCGCCGCCACGTTATCGACGAAGCCCTTGTACGGAAACTTAGTGGGCAGCCCGATGAGATTATCGCCGTTATTGATGTCCCAGACGGTAAGCGCCATGCAATTGCGAAAGAACTCGATGTGGGAATCGGGTTGGATGCAATCGTCCTGCAGGCATTCGATCGGAAGAATATGATGATACTCCGCCTGGCCCGCGGCGCCCGTCCCCCAAGTGAACATATAGCCCGTGCTGCAATTGCCGCGCAGCGTACTGGTGGACGCTCTCTGGCGGTTGAACTTCGACTTCCTTATCCTCTTGATGTGTTCTTTGGCCATGGCTATCCCCTGGCTGCAGGATCGGATGACAGCACGATAGCGGCGCGGTGGCCGCTCTCCGCCGACAACCAGACCACTGAGGTCGCTCCGGGGGCGTAGCCCCGCTCATGCGCCTTCAACACCATCGCGATTCCGACCGCGCCGGACGCGGCTCCGATTTCGCCGAACGATGCGGCCGGAATCCAAGTCCGAAGGTTCGGAAACCTGTATCGGCCCTGGAGCCGCACGATGGCGTGGCCCCAGTCGATCGCACGCCTTTCGGTACCGTTGAGATCGCCGAGCCAGTAGCCGACTTCCGGTATCTTTGGCCTCGAGGACTCGATGGCCGCGGCAACCGTGTCCGCCAGGCACTCCCCGGTGGACGGAGTCTCATCGAACTCACCCGGCGCGCCCTCACCGAACGCCACGCCGCAAACGCAAAGACCGCGAATGGCCGGCCCCGGGCGCTCCAACAGGAGGAAACACGCAGCCTCGCCCGGAAGAAAGCCTACGGGGTTGTCGCCGGTGCGCAGGATGCGAAGGCCCGCGGCCGCCACAAGGAATCCGGGTTCGAAGCAGCAATCGACGGCTCCGACGATGCAGCGCTCGAAGCTCCCCTGGGCGATGGCGCGAAGCGCATCCGATAACGCGCGTACGAATCCCACGCGGCCCGCCCGGTGGACGCGGCAATTCCGTTGGGGGAACGCCAGTCCAGCGCGGGACAGCATAAATTCCATCAAGCGGGATCCGCCGAGCGGTTCCGGCTTAGGAGGACCGTCGGCTTCGGACGACTTAGCATAAACCTGCTCGACGTAGCGGTCCGAGAGATTGAGGTAGAGCGCGGTGCCGGCGGCCCCGCCGGACAAGTCAGGCCGTTGCTCCAGCAGGTCGCGCAGCGCCAGAGCACCGAGCACCATTAACCGCGCCTCGCCCGCGTAGCCGTACTCGAGAGGCGCGGCATGGCCCACCACGGGAGGGAACCCATCCTCCGTTTCGCGGCCAAATTCCTGGTAACCGGCGAAGTTCAGGTTCTGCAACTCGGCGAGCCGCACCACTCCGGCCCGAGCCGCCGCGCAACACGTATCCGCCGCGCATCCAAGAGAGGCCGCCATGCCCGCCGCCGCGATCACAAAGAACCTCGGCTAGTGTGGTGTCCCGCTTTAGAGTTGACAACCGCTCCCTTACGGTCGCGGCTCAGAGACAACGCTTCCAATCCGCGCGCGTTAGCAAGCGGTATGCGGGACGGCACACTAGTAGTCATCGCCGCAGCACCAGCAGGTGACAGTTTCGTTCGAGGGAATCGCGATGCCGGGGCCTTGCATCACGGGAGAGGGCGGGGTGTTCTTGTCGTTGTGCAACATCAAGTCCATGGCCCGGGGCACATTCTTGCCTTCCACTTTCACGTCGAAGGAGTAATTTACGAATTCGGCCTTCCCTTTGGTCTTACTCGACACGACGCCGCCGCCCGCCGTTCCGGCCTCATCGCCGGTGCTGGTGGAGAAGTTGGAATCCTTGACGCACACCGGGTTGCCGTCGCAGTTCACCGTCTTGGCTCCATCCGCCGTGTCGGAAGAGCGAGCGACGTTCGGGTACGGGATTGGGATTGGACCGCCCGGACTCGGGGTTTTACAGACATCCGGGAACACGGTGGTGATCCCGTTACTACCCGCGTGAACCACGGTCATGCCGTCCGCACTTACCGTTACGCCCATCTATTCCCCGCACTAATTGATTTCAACCGACGCGCCGCGGATCTTGTTGCGTCCCGAAGCGCGAGTGGTGACCTCGGCCCCCCGGACGGTAATCCTGCCGTCGCGCCGGAGAGTGATCGTACTCTTGCCACAGCGGAGCACAATCTGCCGCTCCGCCTCCAACACCAGTTCTTCGTCCATTGGATGTGCCGCCGCAGGGCAAAAGGCGTTCGAGACAACGCCGACCACAACGGGAGCGCACGGGTCGTCATTCTCAAAGGAAAGCAGCACGGGAATCCCACCCGCCGGAAGCTGCGGGCGGCTGGCGCACGAGACGACCGTACGGGCAATCAAACCCGAGATTCGATTGCCGGGAAAGTCCACCACAGGCCGTCCGTCGTCCGTAATCCCGACGATCCGGCCAATACACCAGGAGCCCGCGGGTCCCTGCTCTCGCTCCGCGACATCGGGTAACTTAGTACGCCGATTCGCAATTACGGTGACGTATCCAACATCTGCCGCTCCCTCACGGTCGCGGCTCCGATCAGAGCCGCTGTACTTAGTTGTCATTGATCTTGCTCCCCTTGACGACGACGTCGCCACTTCCCTTGACCGTGATCTTGTTTCCATTCACGGTAACGTCGCCATTCTTTTTCATGACGATTTCGGCCTTTCCCGTCTTGATGTTGATTTCATCCTCCGCCACGATCTGGATCTTCTTGGCGTTGAGAATATACTCTTTCGTGGTGGATTCCTTATGCTGGCCGCCGATCGATTCGGTAACGTCTTTTACGACGTTCAAGGTGCGATTGGCTCCGACGTTCTCGCTCAGATCCTTTCCCACGTTCAACGATTTGTTGCCGCCGACGTTTTCGGATTTGGCGAGTCCGATGGTTTCAGCCTTGGCGCCCCCAACGGTTTCAGCCATAGCCGCACCCACGGTGATTGCGAGCGCGCCCCCAACCGTGATTTCCATAGCCGCACCAACGGTTTCGGCGTAGTTGACGGCGACGGTCTCGGCCAGACTGCCGGCGACGTTGACATACATGCTGCCGCCGATATTCTCGTCGTGGACTCCCTTCACTTGAACCGACTTGTTGTGAGCGACCGTCTCGTACTTATCGCGCTCGACATTGAGCGTCCGGTCGCGGACTACGACCTCGGTCTTATCGTTGCCGATCCTGATCTTCTCGTCGTGCTTGACCTCTTCCGTGCGGTCACGATCGATCTGGATCTTCTCGTCCCTACCGACTTCTTCGGACCGATCGTTGCCGATCTTGACCCGCTCATCGTGCTCCACTTTCTTCTGCTGATCGTACTGCGCGTGAATATTGATCAGCTCGGTCCCTTTGGTGTCGTTCAGCGAGATCTCGTTATACCCGCCGCCGCCCTTGGTGCTGTTCGACTTGACCCCGCTGATCACGGCGCCGCCAGGCATGCCGAACGGCGGCATCTGCCCTGCATTATACACGCGGCCGGTGATAATCGGCTGGTCCGGATCGCCTTCCAGGAAATCGACGATCACTTCCTGGCCGATGCGCGGGATCGAGATCGCGCCCCAGCCTTGGCCCGCCCAGGGGTGGGACACGCGGATCCAGCACGAGCTGTTCTCGTTCTTCTTGCCTTCCCGATCCCAGTGGAACTGGACCTTCACCCGGCCGTGCTTGTCGGTATAGATTTCTTCGCCCGCCGGGCCAACGACCACCGCCGTCTGGCAGCCCTGCACGAAAGGCTCGGGCGTGACGCGGGGCGGGCGGTATGGCGTGGAGAACGGGATGCACTCGAAACTGTTCCGGTACGTCAACTCCTCTCCGCCTCCCCCGCCAACCTGGTAACTGGCTCCTTGCGTCGCCATGTGACGGACTGACGTTAATACATACGCCTGATTCAAATCCGCGCGGTAATGCTCTTCTAACTTGAACTGGTAACCGCTGCTGAAGTACCGGCACCCGCCCCCACCCTGAATGACCTTTCCGGGCACCGTCTGCTCCTGAAGACGAATCTTCGCCAACTGGTCGCCCGCCGGACGGACCCGATACTGGCCCGGGTACTCATAAATCTGGTAGGGATTCTTGCCGCTGACCGTGACTGCCAGGCTGGTGCTGGGGGTCTCGAAATTATAATCCGTCTGCGCCCAGGCCCCCGTCCGGAACTCCTCCTGGTAAAACAACTCGGTCACTACGTCTTCATATGCGAGGTTTCCGCCGCGAAAATCGTAACGGGCCGTCTTCTGGTTCGGGCAAGGGTCGTGCGCCGCGGGGTCGTTCGCCAGGACCAGCGTGTGCTTGCCTTCCTCCTGCTTGAAGTAGTAAAAGATGCCTTCTTCTTCCATCAACCGCGACACGAAGTTGAAATCGGTTTCCCTGTACTGCACGCAGTAGTCGCGCGGCGCGAAATCGCCATACAGCCGAAGCTTGAAATCGTGAAACTTCAAGTCGGTGAAAATCTTCTGGATGATGTCGGGCACCTTCTGGTTTTGGAAGATCCGGCAATCGGCCGTGCGCGTCAGAAACCATAACCAGGGCACCATCTGGGCGCGGTATGCGGTCAGCCGGCGGTCTTGCGCTCCCTGGGAGAAGCGGCTGATGAATCCGTTCCAGTGGCGCTCGCCGCCCTTGGCATCGTAGATGCGAAGCGTCACGCTCTTGCCCACCACGTCCTGGAACTGGATCGAATCGTTTTCCGAAAGCAGGTCCAAGTCGAAATGGAAAAGCTGCGAGATGGCTTCCGAACCGGTAAATCCGCGCAGCAACAACACGTCCTTGCCGAGAGGCGTCGAGATCGCGATGCGGCGGTGTTCTTGCGCTATGGCCATCAGTTCACCCATCCGAAAACGGCATCGCCCGCATCAGTCACGAACTCGCCGGTCTTGAGCCAACCCATCCAACCCAGACGAGGAGCGTGGGCGCCTTCGTCATCCAGGCGGCAATAGGGGACCTCTCCGGCGCGCAGGAAAACCTGGACGTCGAAGGCGGTCGCCTGCCCCACAAGATACCGCGTCAACTCCACTAGTTCGGCCATGGCCCGCCCATCCGGAAGGAATTCGAGGAAACGGTCCAATCCGAGAGGACCAAGGCGGATACGGAATCGCGCCTGTTGGTTCCAAGCCTCGTCTCCGAGAAACGCGCCTTCGCCCAGTTGGTTTCGTTCCAGTTCCGGCGAGAGGTAACAGCGGTCCGCCTCCTCAAGTTGGTACCAATCCCCAAGGCATTGGTCGATCGCAACGGGCACGGAGAAATAGTCCCGGAGAATCCCCCGCAGCGCGCTGGCAGAGTGCGGACGCTGCGCGATCAGGCCTCCGTACAACAACAGGCTTTCGTCCTGAATGCGCATGCGCCCGCGCAGGCCCGGGGTGCCCATGCCGATGAGGTCGAACAGAGAGTGGGTGAATGGGTCTGGCCGCCGGCCCCGGGCAGCGCTCAGTTCATACAGAACGGGGGGCTGGTGTTTTTCCCAGGCGCGATAGAACAAAGACAGCAAGCGATGGTTGAAAAGATCGAAGAATGCGGCGAGGGTGTCGTCCTTGGCTGCATCGCGGGCGATCATCCACTCGGTGTAGCAGAGGGGCAGGATGCCTTGGGTTCCGGTCAACCCCAGGAAAGCCACGGTCATGCGCGCGGGATCGTCCGAATCGGGAATCTGCTCAATATCGTGTACCGCGCTGGGCGGAAATGCCATCGAAAGGCGCGCTCCGAAGCGGGCAAACTCCTCCTGCGGCCTGGCTGCGCCGCCCACCGGCTTTCGCTCCGGGAATAGTCGGGCGAGGAGACGCACGGCCTGGAAGAATTCGAACTCGTAACCACGTTCGAACAGATTCTCTTCTAGAGAAGGATCTGTTCGCCTGCCAATGGCGGCCACTGTTTGAGCGTTCCTTTCTTCGTTTTCGCAGTCACACGGCTAAAAGAATTCACCGCGCTGTATAACCCTAGGAATCTTTGCAGCACGCAGGATAAGAGAAATACTCCCGTTCCCACGTACTGATCTTCGTCGAACTCCAGAGTTACATCGGTACCGCGGCAGAATGCCACGCCCGTATCTGATGTAACTCTGCTGATGCAGGAGCGGCTGTTCACTCCAATGAGTCCGGCGATTTGCCGTCGGATGGCCGGATCGTCCGAAAAATCGTACAGCCGAAGGATCTCCTGCAGCGCCTCCGATCCCCTTTGCACAATGGAAAGATGGTTTAGCGAGAGATGAGAGATCACGCGCCACTGCAGCCCCCGGCGTACCGGCGGCCGGACGGTGGGGGTAGGCCTTCGGAGACACCGGGCATGCACCAGCGCCACTCCCTCCGGTTCCAACTCGCCGAATTCCCCGGGCAGCTTGAGCCGTGAAGCCTGATCGCGGTTCGTGCACGTTACCCACGCAGTCAGTATCTCGACCGGGGGAAGAGCCGGATTGAAATCCAGGTCCACCAGCGAAATGTACATCTCCGTGCCGTTGTCGTTTTTCCGCAGGGAGGGCCGCCGGTGCGTGTACCAGAAGTGCTTGTGCGTCTCGTCCGGGGCGCCATGGCGCAAGGAATAGAAAGGCTCGTAGGTCTGAACCTCTTCGAGATAGCTGCCGGAAGCGACGCGGTCGACTGAGTAAACCTCGGTGCTCAACTGCCGGTGTTGGTCCGGGACGATGTGGTATTCCGTCTTGGTTTGGGTGATGCGGATCGGCTCGGCGATGCGCTCAAACAGATTGACCATCGGCGTGCAGCCAAGCTGAAACGTTTCGGCGCTGACGCTTTGTTCCAGAGCGATTAAGCGGTGTGGCTCATCGGGTTGTTTGAGAAAGATCAGGATCTCGAAGGCAGAGCCAAATCCGCTCTTGGGAAAGCGGTCGAGTCCTTTCAGATCGAAAAAGAAGAACTTCTCGGGGAAACTGAAATACTCTTGCAGAAGGCGGTAGCCTAGAAAGCTGCGGTCCGAGTATGGCAAAATTCCTTCCGACTCGGTGAATCCCACTTGTTGCAGGTTGCTCACGGGAAGAATTGCCTGAGCAGACCCATCTCGCGCCGGTATTGCACGAATGGCAACACGCAGACTGTTGAGGAAGAGGAACTCGTACAGCGTGTGGATGGCAGCGCTTTCTCCCTTGAGGTAGAACCGGATGGACGCGATTGGCAATTGTTCCAATCGAAGACCTCCGAGGCATTCCATCCCGATGCGGATCACCGCGGCAGCATCGGCCGGCATGCCGGGCGTCGCGAACCGGTTCACCGGCGACACCGACGCGCCCGTTACCCGCAGCGGCCAGAGGGTGACCGGATAACAGGTGCGGAAGGAGCAGACGTTGCCATTCTCCGGCTTAGTGTGGATTGGGATGCCAGGCGCGATGTTGGTAGATGCCGGAACGCTTTGTGAAGGATCGAGCTGAAACTGAACAACGCCCTGCGAAGGCACGGGCCTCAGATAGTGAGGGTAGAGGACATCCAGCAGCGCCTCGGTGATTTCCGGGAATTCATCGTCCAGCTTGTGGTGTACCCTACCGGCCAGCAGCGCGAACGCTTCGATCAGCCGCTCGACATGCGGATCGTCGCACACGTCGGGCTGTAACAGGAGACGGCCCGCCACTTTCGGGTATTTCTCCGCGAACTCGCCTGCCATTTGACGGATGAACTTAAGTTCCCGCTCATAATAAGGCAGCAGTTCGTCTCTCATGAGTCACTCCCAGAGACGGCCATGCGGCGCGACTCCCGTTGCAGGGTGACGTCGAACAATACAGACTCGGCGGAGGGCTCGCCTCGCAGCGTCGCCGCAATTTGAAATTGCAGGACGGGTCGCAGCGGGTCGGGCTCCTCGATGGATACGGTGACACGGGTCAGCCGTGGTTCGAACTGGCGGACCGCACGCTCGATGGAGCGGCGGAGTCTTTCCTGCTCGACGCCGTTCTTGAGGTCGTAAGTGGTGAAGTCGGCCACGCCAAAACTCAAGAGCGAGTCGCTTGCCTCCTCATATCCTGGAGGGAAGTCCTCTTCGGCACGGCGCGTGTTGAGAAGGGCCGCCAGGTCGCGGCAGAGCGAAATCTTGAACTGGCGCATCTCGTCCCAGGAATTAGGCCGGGCTTCCCTCGTAGTGTCGGGATCGAGATCGATCAGGCGGTCTAACAGTGACGGAGCCATTGCTTACCCTTCCGTGCAGCCGAGGGCTTGCCAGGGATCGAGCCGGCAAAGCCGTTCGTACAATTTGTTGGCGCGATCGAGGTCCGACGATTCAGCGCCCTGTTTGTACAAGCGATACAACTTGGTCCAGACGTTGCCGATCAGTTCCGAGGACTCCCACAACTCCAGTTGGAATTTGTCAATCTGCTCAGCCAATTCCTCCAGAATCGACCGGGCCAGGCGCTCACGCTTGCTGGCGAGGCACACCTCAGCTAATAACAGTTTGCGCTGAAACCGGTTCCGGCCGTTGGTTTCGCTGGCAGCCAGGCGCGTCATCTCGGCGAGGCCTTTCTCCACTTGGCCCGAACGGATCAGCATTTCCGCATCCAGCCATGACCGGCCCAACTGGGCTTGCGATTCCTGCAAACCCGGAAGCCAAAGGGGAAGACGGGGAAGGGCCGAGTCTGCGGCGTCGGGGCGTTGCGCTGGCTCGGAGGAACGCACGCCCGAGGGTAAGTTGGCCGCCGGGATGGGATCGGGTTCCGCCAATCGTTTCTTATCCAAAATATCTGTAATCGCCTGCCTCATCTCGCTCAAGGCTGCTCGACAGGCAGATAGATTCGGCGCCATGTCGCCGAACTTTTCGTCGACGACTTTTTCCAGCGCCTTGAATTCGTCATAAGTTTGCTGGAAATCCGAATTCAGCCCCTCGTAGTCCGCGCGCTTTGTTTCCTTAACCGCGCGTTCGAACATCTCCATGGACACGTGGCCGTCAGCCAAGGCTTGATCGTAGTCCCGCTTTTTCTTCGCGTCGACCTCGCCGTCGGCCCCTCTACAGTTTGCCTCCGAACCGGTGCGGAGAGCGTCTTGCTGGTCCATGAAACTGTAGTCGGTTCCGCCGCCCGATCGAACCGTGATGGGAATGGCCATCATTGCATCGACGAGTTTGTTACTCAGCCACTCAAATGGTCCCGCTCGATCTTCGGGACCATCTTCGATAGCCGGATAGAGACCCTTGTCCCAATAACGAACCATCAACTCGCGGGTAATGCGTAGTCCGTCGCGCAGACCCGGAAAGCCGTACAGCTTAATATTGGCTTCGGTCAGCCACAAGGCAAGTTGCAGGTCCTTGGAGCGCTCCCGAAGCATCGCGGCAGCTAGCTCTTTTGCCAACCGCCAGTCGGCTACCTTGCGTTCCTTCTTTGTCCACTTGCCGGAGTCAAGACCATCATCCGCCCGGCGCGCCTCCTTGATCCGGTCCCAATCCGTGGTCCAGCGAAGGTCCGACCCGGCTGGCTGATCGGGTGAAATCGGATCGAGGAGGTCGTCAGTATCAAGCGACACCGTGGGCATCGTCGTGAGTGAACAAAGCCGGTGCTAGAGAGTGGCTTAGGCCGTCGCTCCTTGGGCCACGCTCCATTTGGCCGCTACGTTGCCGGCCGCCGAACCGTCGGGCTTTTGTTTGGTGTAGGTCCATTCAATTGCCCCATAGGTCATCTTGATGGTCTCGGTGGGAAATTGGGCAGCGCCCGAGGAATCGCCGTTCGAGATCACACCGCTGATCAGCACTTCCTTGAGCTTGTATTCCATGTACTTCACCGGCTTATCTCCACCGGCGCGCCACAGTTCAACCGTCACCTCGGGGATATGCGTCCCTTTGCACGCCGCCTCATGCAACTTCGGAGTCGCGGCGTCCAACAGTTTGACGATGCTAAACTCGGAGTGATCCACTTCCTCAGCGCTCCTTCCCCCAGCCGACTTTTGAGTCACGGAGGGGGGTTGGGTAATCGCATGATCGAACTTCAGAATTGTGACCCAGTCCTTGTGATCCTTGTCTGTGCTTTCACCCTTGATGTCACCGAAATTCACGAACCCGTTGAATGCCATCGGAAACCTCCTTTTCGCTTTCAGTTATATTAGATCGGCCCTCGGCACCGAGGCAGAGAGCATTTCTCCACGTGTCTCGCAACGCGCGTTGCAAAACCGACCCCCTTGGAAACGTTAACCTTTACCTGCCGGCAATTTGGCCACCAGGCGCAAGGAAACCGCGAGTTCCTCCAACTGGAAGTGCGGGCGTAGGAAGGCCACAGCGGTATAAGCCCCCGGCTTGCCCGCAATCTCCGACACTTCGATTCGAGCCTCTCGAAGCGGAAACTTGGCTTTGAGATCCTGAGGCGCCATGTCGTCGAGAAGCACGTAGTGCGAAATCCACTTATTGAGGAAGGTCTCGCATTGATCCCGCGACATGAAGCTGCCGATCTTATCCCGCATCATGGTTTTCAGGAAATGTGCAAACCGCGAGCAGGCGAAGATGTACTGAAGTTGCGTCGATAACCGGGAATTGGCGTTGGCCTCATCGTCGAGGTAAAGCTGCGGTTTCTGAGTCGATTGCGCGCCCATGAATACCGCGGTGTCGGTTCCCTTGTAATAGCAGAGCGGGATGAAACCCAGTTTCGCCAGTTCATTTTCCCGGCGGTCTGTGATGGCGATCTCCGTGGGGCACTTGGTCGCCACATCGCCGTCATCGGTGGTGAACGTGTGTGCCGGAAGACCCTCCACCAATCCTCCGCCCTCCACTCCGCGGATGGCGGCGCACCATTCATGCCGGGCGAAGGCGTCGGTCAAGCGTGCGGCGAAGGCATAAGCCGCGTTGCCCCACAGATATTTTGAGTGGTCGCGCCCATCCACATTCTCTTCGTAGTCGAACTCTTCAATGGGGCTAGTGTCTTTCCCGTAAGGTAGGCGCATGAGAACATGAGGCAGACAGAGCCCGACGTATCTCGAATCGTCGCTCTTACGGAACATGTTCCACTTCAAATAAGCTTCATTATCGAAGATCTTTTCCAGATCGCGCGGACCTGACAACTCGGTAAAGCTCTCGAAATTGAATAACGCGGGTGTGGCTGCGGCGATAAACGGTGCATGGGAGGTGGCGGCCACGCCCGACATCTTTTCGAGAAGTGCGACGTCTTGCGGGTGGCGGCCGAATTCGTAATCTCCGATCAGAGCGCCGAAAGGACTTCCTCCGAGCGTGCCGTACTCTTCCTCGTAGATCTTCTTGAAGATCGCGCTTTGATCGAACTCAACCGCCTTATCGAGGTCCTTGAACAAATCCGCCTTGCTGATGTTGAGCAGCTTGATCTTGAGGCTGCTTGACGTTTCGGTTTGCTGCACAAAATAATGCAGGCCACGCCAGGAACCTTCCAGCTTCTGGAGGGGTTCGGCATGGATCACCTCGTTGAGTTGACGTGAAATCAGAGCGTCGAGATCGCCTATCCGGCGGTTGATCATCTCATCTGTGTCCTTGGACACCGTCATCTGGCCGCTCATGACGTCCTGCACCATGTCCTTGAGCCAAAGCTTTCCGCTGGCTCGCTCCTCGGGAGTCTGGCCGATCCGGCCCTCCTCGGCGATTCGGTCCAGGAGGCTGCGACTTTCCACGGTTTGGACGGCGGGTTGAGATTCCGGCGACGGCTTGGTTTCGGTGGCCATATTAACTCTCCTTCCCCTCGCCCGGATGGATGCCGGCCTCTGAGCCAGCCTGCCGTAGCATCTCCTCGTTCTGCACCATTTCCTGTAGAAGGCCTTCCAGTTTATCGTTTCCGATCAGGCTACTCCGCAGATTCGCCAAGCTGTTACGCAACTCAAGAAGTTTCCGAAGCGGAGTGATTTGCTGCGCGATTTTGGCCGGCTGAAAATCGTCCATGCTTTCAAAGCGCAACTCCACATTCAGTTTGGTGTCGTCCTCGCTCAGGCGATTTTGCACCTTGAACGCCAGTCGGGGACCGATCTTCTTCATGACGTCATTTACGTTATCCCGATCGATTGCCACGAACTTTCTCTTAGCAATGGGCGGCAGCGGTTTGTCGGGCATACCGGAGAGGTCCGCCATCACGCCCACGACGAACGGCAGATCTCGTTTTTCGATTGCATCGCCAACTTGCACGTCGTAGGTGATGTGCACTCTCGGAGGACGGACCCGACCGACCTTCTTTTGTAGGCTCTCTTTAGGCATCGTTCCTAATTCCTTCGGGGGGAGCGCCGTGTCCGGGGCTGCCCCTTCTCTCTTCAGGCTGCGTCTTACTCGATTTTACGCAATGCGAGTCTACCACGACCAGAAGGCGTAGTAAATGCCCATGCCTGGGCTTTCTGGTACTAAAGTCCTGATAGTTTGGCCGCCGCATCGGACAGCCACGCCTTCCCTCAGACATAGTGACCTGAATCAAGAAAGCGTTTCCGCCAATCGCCCTCAACTCACGCAAAACGTATGGAACATCACAGAATATCGAGGCTGAAGGTACCACGAGCGTTACTGTACCGCCCTCAGCGGGCATTGCAGCCCATCATAGAATCTGGGGTTGAATACGTCCGCGCCCCCCGGAAACTGAACGATTTCCAATCTAACCGGGGCGGGCTCGATGAGATCTTTACGCCCATCGCCCACTTGCGAATATTTCCACTCCACCGTCTTGCCAAGGAGAGCCCGGGGCTCGGCATCGCCCATGATTCGGAAAATACCCCACAACCCGCCGCGGTTGGCAAATGCGTAAGAGAATTTACCCCTGATTCGCGCGATGGCTCCCTGGTTGGCCGCGTTCGGGGAAGGCCACGTGAAGTTCTTCTGTAGAGCCGACTCCCAGACATGCCGTGTGCCATCGATTTCGAGCTCAAATTTCGAGTCTCCGAAGGCGCTGTCCAGACTCGGCCGCAACGTGTAGCTGAGCCGCGCTTGAGTGGCGCCTGCCGGAAAGAACGCATCTGCTATCGCTTGGGCATGGTTCAGAAAGCTCAGCATTTCCTGCGTGATTTGGGGTTTCTTCGCTGGGTCCTTCAGCTTCCACTGAGAACCCTCCTTGACAGCCAGTTCGCCTAGCGACTCACCGGAGAATTTCCAAATTGCGCCGTTCACAGGCGCAAACAAGCCAGCCAGTTCGTCGAGGTTCGCGTCCTCGGACGACTTCGGCTGAAACGGATACTTGCGGAGCGTGTTCTTCATGCGAACGCAAAGATTACGCAGTGCGCCATTGATCTTGTCGGCTCCAACCTTGCTCACGTCGGCCGGAATCAGGCGCTGGGCAAACTGGATTGGCTCTGCCAGCAGTCGCTCCACCTCCACATCCAGCCCTCCGACCCCTACAGGTTTGAACCCGCTGGCGATCTGCCTGGCAGCATCCATAGCCTTTTGGAAGTTCTGACTGGCGTTTTGATAGACGGCAGGATCGGAATTGGCGCCGGTGGCGATATCCTGCATCGAATGTCCCAATTGCGTGAGGGCGGCGATGTACGCGCCATTCTTGTCCAGTACCCACGTCTCGCTGCCCGGCGGTACCACCCAGTGCACGGGCTGAAAGGACCGCGTGATATCGGCGGTGCTTAACTTCGACGGAGAGTCCGCCTGGATAGCCGCAAGCTTCTGCTGCGCAGTTTTTTCGCCTTTCTTGAATGCTTCGCCAAGGAATGGCACCTTTTCAAGGGCGCTAGGTTCGGCGGAGACTGGAAAGTTCGTCTGATTGGCGGTCATTGCAAGCAGCGCCAGTAAGGGGGACTTGTGATCCGCCAGGATGTTTAGTTTCTGTGCGGCGTCGGTCGCGCTTCTGTACGGGACAACAGAGAATCCAGCGATAAACGCTTGCCACTGGGCTATGTAGTCGCGGATGAAGAACTGTTGAATGGCGCTTTCGACTGCTACGTCCTGTTTCAATTCGCTCACCAAGCCCAAACCGCCAATCACGCAGGACTCGCCAAGCGCTGGGGTATTGCCATCTTTCTTGGAGGCATTTTGCACGAAACTCCAGCCCTGTTGGGTAAATGCGGGGCTCACCTCAGCCTTACTGTTTAGCACTTGCTTATAATTCGGAGCCAGATCTTCAAGCCGTTGCGGCTTCGCCAGAGTCTTTTCGGCATCCGCCAATATGCGGCGGTAGATCCGTTCAACGCCCTTGATCCCCTGGAGATACTGGCGCGCGTGATCGCGAACTGCGTCGTCTTCTCTCAATTTGCAGGGATTGCCCCTGCCAAGCGCAGCTGCGTAAAAGGCGATTTGCCGGTCTGCGAGCGCTTGCCACTCAGGGTCGGCTTCCGGAGCGAGCTGCCTCCGAACCCCCTTCAAAACGCGGGAAACGAATTCGGGGTCAGACTTGCAAGTGCCGGATGAAATCGTTAAGTGCGTCTTCAACAGGTCATAGGCCGGCTCGTCCGGATCGTTGGGACTCGGCGTCGATGGCAAGTTCCGCAATTGGCCCAGCATTACCTCGTTCAGATCGTTGAGCAGAAGCTGCTGGAAGCGCCTGAAATAGGCATTCCTGGCGGCATCTAAGATCTCGTCTCCCGAGTAAAGGCCCCAGTGGTATGACAGTGACTTGCCGTTTTGCAGCCCCTCAACTTGAACACGGAGACGTTCCAGCGATTGCAGATCGGCCGTTGTCAAATTGCCCCGTTTGGTAACGGTGGCATTGCCGGCCTCTGCAACGTCACGTAAGAGGTAGTGATTCTGACCCCAAGATGTCACAAACGCAAAGCACAACAGGGCACACAGTCCGCAAACCGCGCTAAAAGCGCCACGCCGGTACCGCTGGAGATGGACGTCTTTCGGCACGGTTGTCTGCAGGGGCCGGTCGCCGAGAA
>Ga0209067_10000964_pt1 | contig 18126 bp, 14 predicted proteins | sample ColStrG_CSR_2013_FD_187199 | JGI IMG/M metagenome (GOLD analysis project Ga0209067, IMG submission 187199) | Freshwater sediment microbial communities in response to fracking from Pennsylvania, USA - Cold Stream Run_MetaG_CSR_2013 (SPAdes)... | ecosystem: Environmental > Aquatic > Freshwater >...
CATGGGTGATTTTATTTTCTCATCCGGCCGATTTTACACCGGTTTGTACAACGGAATTAGGTGCATCCTCACGATTATTCCCTGAATTTCAAAAAAGAGGTGTTAAAATTTTAGCCATAAGCGTAGATCCGTTGGAATCACATAAGTCTTGGATTAATGATATCAACGAAACCCAAAACACGACCTTGAATTTCCCCATCATTGCCGATCCCGATAGAAAGGTTTCTGAATTGTATGATATGATTCATCCAAATGCCAGTTTAACCCATACGGTACGATCCGTATTTATTATTGGTCCTGACAAGAAAATTAAATTGACCATTACCTATCCTGCTTCTACCGGAAGAAATTTCAAAGAATTATTAAGGGTGATTGATTCTCTTCAGCTTACCTCCAAATTTTCGGTGGCTACCCCGGCTGATTGGGAAAATGGCCAGGACACCATTATTCTAAATACCATTAAGGATGAGGAAATCGCAGAAAAATTTCCAAAAGGGTATACCAAAATCAAGCCCTATTTACGAACTACCCCCCAGCCTAACCTATAAATAACCGAATTTAATTCAATCTGAAAAGGTATATAGTTCAATGAAATGGGCTATATACCTTGACGGATTTGAAGATTATTTAAATGAGGTCCAGTTAAGGGTTTGCCCAAAAATTTGACAACATATTTGTTTTCGGCCACCTTCCTTTGATCAATCGGATCTAAAGAGGAGGATAGAATAAAAATACTACAACGGGCCTTATAATGGGATTGAATATTTTCAAATTCTGCAAGAAACTGAAAGCCATCCATTTCAGGCATTCGAATATCCAATAATATGAAGTCGGGAAAAAGCTCAGAATTATCAGAATTTGTTTTTAGATAATCCATGGCATCCTTCGCCGATTGGTAGGTTATTATTTTTTCTACAAAATTATGATTCTCTAATATCCTTTTATTAATGATATTATCGATTTGATTATCATCAATTAAAAGAGCCAATTTGAATTTATCCGGTATCATGTATTGGGAGATTCGTATGGCTTGAGAGGTTAAAAGGAAAGATAGTATTCGAGACGTATTATCCGTTTTTTAAATGCTCCAATGTTTCGTAACTCAATGGTTTACATATATAATCTACCACACAAGTAAATTGTTTGGATTTCTCCTCATCTTTTGGATCCATGGATGAAGAAAGCATCATAATCCGACATTTTTTCTTAATGGTATAGTTTAACTTATCGAAATAGGTTAAAAAATCAAAACCATCTTCAATGGGCATTCGAATGTCCAGAAAAATGATTTCAGGTAATTCTTTATTATGATTGACCAGATTATTTACATATTCAATAGCCTGCTCCACCGAAAATGCAAAATCGATGTATTCAGCTATTCGCTTGGTGGCTAATAGCTTTTTGTTAATAAGATTATCAATGGGGCTATCGTCCACTAATAATACTCGGTTAAACAAAAAGTCTGACATATAATTGGGATTGCGTTTTTTAAATTTAAGATTTTATTCTAATATAATTTCTACGGATTAAGCTCAAAAGGGGTTTCAGATTTCAACCTTCCTGGAGTATATTAGTTGTAATATTTTTGTTGCATACTCATCGCTAGTATACCCCAAGATTTTTGGAATAGTTTATGGTTAGGATATGGTAGAAATTTTTTTGAGGAAGGAACAAATTTTGGAGGTTTCCGTAAAAGGAATAGCTTCTCATTAGGGTTATAAAAATTGATTTTGAGTAATAAATTCTAATATTATGGATAGGAGCTCGTTTTTTTCCCGGCTTAAGCAATCTGCTAAGGTTTCCGGGATTAATAATCCGGATTTTCTTGAGGTTAAAAAAATAAATGCTGAAAATAATTCAACATTTACCAATCTGGTAAGTTCGGGTGCCCTAATGGGAACCACAACGGGTTCGAATTATGATTTAAGTAATATCAACCGAAATATTCCGGGCGATTTAACGACATTTTCAGGCCCGGTTAATTATGCCAATGTCTCCCATTTGGTTAAAAGGGCTTGTTTTAATGCCTCTGTAGCCGATATTAAGGCAATGGTGGCTACCAATAGCTGGACCAGTATTTTTAATCAATTATTTAGTACCGATTTAACGGCTTATCCTATACCACCGGCGCCTGTTAATCCAGCCGAAATCGATAATAATCAATATTTACCCGGTACCACCACCCCCAACCCCAATTATAATCCTACGGGAGCTTTTATAGGGGTTCCTAGCGCATGGAATTCAACCCTGGAAACCCAAAGAAATAGCCTGATTTATTCTCAATGGAATAATGAGATTTTAAATCCTCCCTTTGTTCATATCCGGGAAAAAATGGTAGTTTTTCTATCGGGACTATTAGTTGAACAGCAAGGTACCATTGGAGATGCCCGATTTTTTTACGGGTATTTAAATTTATTAAGAACCAATGCTCTAGGTAATTATAAAACCTTGGTTAAAAGCTTGGTAGTCGATCCGGGTATGTTGATTTATTTAAATGGAGCCGGAAGTACAGCAAAAGCTCCGAACGAGAATTTCGGACGAGAATTACAAGAATTATTTACGATTAGCAAAGGTCCTCAAATAGCGACGGGCAATTATACCAATTATACCGAACAGGATGTTCAGGCCGCGGCCAAGGTTTTAACCGGTTGGGATGTTACAGCTTATAAATCCTCCGGTTTGGTTTCTGCCGTTTTTAACCCAGCCAATCATGATACCTCGACTAAGCAGTTTTCCAGTGATTATGGAAATGCAAAAATTGTAAACAATGGCATTAATGAATATGGAGATTTAATCGACTTGATATTCAATCAAAATGAAACGGCTATTTATATAGCTACCCGGCTCTATCGTTATTTCGTGTATTATTATGTAGATGCAGCCACAACCCAAAATATTATAATTCCTTTGGCCAATACCTTGAGATCGAATAATTACGAATTATTGCCGGTTTTAAAACAATTAATTCAGAGCAATCATTTCTTTGATCCTCTTAATATTGGCTGTGTTATTAAGGATCCAATTAGTTTTGCCGCAGGACTTCAGCGAAACTTAGGTTTGCAAAAATCTGGGGTAAATGTCATTGGACAGGCCTCGGGTTTATCAATGAATTTAGGTAATCCAGACCAGGTAGCTGGTTGGAAAGCCACTTATGAATCCCCTGATTTTAGTGAATGGTGGATAAATTCCATAACAATGGAGAATCGAACGGCCTTATCGGATGCCGTGGTTCAGGGAAATCCTACGGCTATAATAAATATGGTTAAAAATTATGTTACTGATCCGACTAATCCCGACAGTGTCATAGATAGTTTGGCGGCTATATTTTTCCCATCCCAATTAACCTCCGATTATCCAGGACCGATTACCTCCGCACAGCATGATTTTTTAAAAGGAATTTTGTTGCCAGGTCTACCGGATTTTGAATGGGAGGCCCAAATTTGGGGCCCCTATATAAGTAATCCGAATTCAGCCAATACCACTTTATTAGCGGGCCGATTAACGGGTTTGTTTAAGTATATGTTATCCATGGCCGAGTATCATTTATCCTAGATTCTATGAATAGAAGAGATTTTTTGAAATACGGAATTCCGGCAACTACCATCCCATTTGTACTAAATGGAATGCCGATTCAGGCTATGGCCAATACGCCTTTATTGAACCTATTAAAGGAAACACAGGCCAGCAATGATAAGATCTTGGTGATCATTCAATTAAGTGGGGGTAACGATGGTTTGAATATGGTTATTCCAATTGATCAATATTCCGGCTTATCCTATATGCGTTCGAATATAATGATCCCCGAGAATTTGGTTTTACCGCTTACGGATACAAAGGTAACCGGACTTCATCCGGCCATGAAGGGCTTGCAAACCACTTTTGGGGAAGGGAAAGTTCGAATTTTGCAAGGGGTAGGTTATCCTAGCTTTAACTTTTCTCATTTTACCGCCACTGATATCTACCAAGAGGCTTTGCAGGATACCACGAAAACCGGTTCTGGGGAGGTTGGAGTACCTACAACGGGTTGGTTAGGTCGCTTTTTGGATCAGGAATTTCCCGGATTTCCAAATGGATACCCTAATGCCAATTATCCTGACCCACCCGCTATACAGTTAGGAAACGTGGTTTCTGGAGCCTTACAAGGCGCTGGTGGAGTAGACGGATTGGCCATTTCCTCGGCCAGTGATTTTTATCAATTGGCGAAGGGAGATAATCTATCCCAATCCGCTCCCTTAACCGCCTATGGAAGGGAATTAACCTATATTCGTTTAATCACCCTTCAAACTCAAAAATATACCGATGCCATAAAAGCGGCTGCCAATAATGCGGTGAATTTATCACCCTATTATTTACAGGAAAATGGCCTTACCCTAACCAATCAGCTAAAAATCGTTGCACAGCTAATTGCAGGAGGACTGACTACCAAGATTTATATGGTAAGTCAGGGTGGGTATGATACCCATGCCAGTCAGGTAGCCAGCACCGGTGGAACCCAAACCGGTAATCATGCGAAATTATTGGGCGAATTATCTTCCGCCATTTATGCCTTTCAGGATGATTTAAAACGACATAGTGTGGAAGACCGGGTAGTTGGAATGACTTTTTCAGAATTTGGTAGAAGAATTAAATCCAATGCCTCCATGGGAACCGACCATGGTACAGCTCAGCCGATGATTGTATTTGGATCTCAGGTAATTCCTGGATTTTTAGGTACCAATCCAATAATTGGTACAAACTCCTCGGCTGATACCAATTTAGCCATGCAAACTGACTTCCGATCGGTTTATTATTCCTTGTTAAAGGATTGGTTTTCCCTATCGGATGCACAATTATCCTCGGTTTTATACCAATCCTGGCCTCATGTCGCCATTATAAAGCAACCTGGGGTAACCTATCCTTTTGGTTCGGATCAAATTCTTTCGCAAAACTTCCCCAATCCTTTTTCTACGACCACAACGATTAATTTCTATGCAAAGGGTGGAGAAACCATTATCGACTATTTTGATACCCGAGGTCGATTAATGGGAACTATTTTAGAAGGTAATTTACCTGAAGGAGCCAGTTCGACCATTTTTAATGGGGGCTCACTGGCAAGAGGGATTTATTATTATAGAATTCGAACCGGAGGGGAGCAACAAGTTCTGTCTATGGTGAAAGCCTAGACCAACTTTTTTCTGCCAATAATTGCCTTGGTATTTCCATACCTGGAGTAGATTATACTGTCCTGATCATAAGTCTTTTGAGGGAATATAATATCTCTATTTGGGAATAAAAAAACCCATAGAGAATATTATTCTACAACCTTTGGTAAATAAATTTAAATAATACTATTTGCTTTCTGAAAATCGAATGGTTGATAAATAAAATATTGATTTAAATTGGATGATGAATTATTTCGAATCGGAGCAAGCTGCCGAAAGATATTCAAGGGGTCGTCCCTATTATCATCCTTTAACGATCCGCAAAATCCGTGAATTTCTTGGCCCTGATTATAAATTTCATAAAATCCTGGATGTCGCTTGTGGTACCGGTCTCTCCACAAAGGCATTATTAGAACTGGGCGGTGAGATATGGGCCATGGATTCATCCCCTGAAATGTTAAAAAGAGCCTATCCATCAGATAAAATTCATTATTTGGAGGGAATAGCCGAATCCATTCCGATCGAAAATCAAAGCATGGATTTAATCACCGTCGGTTCGGGTATCCATTGGTTTAATATTGAGAAATTTCTCTCCGAATCGCATAGAATATTAAAAAACCATGGATTCTTAATCCTATATGAGAACTATTTTCTTTCAGAAATGAATGAAAACCCCTTGTTTAAAAATTGGATATCCAATCGGTATAAGACCCGGTTTCCTTCCCCACCTCGAAATACTCGTTATGATTATAGTAATGATAACCTAAACCCTCAAGGCTTTCGTTTTATCGAACAATTGGAGTATAAAAATTCTATTCCCTTCAATCTTGCTGACTTGGTATTATACTTAACCACACAAAGCAATATTATTGGCTCTATAGAGCGTGGCGACATTGATTTAAAGGATGCTGAAATTTGGCTGGAAAAGGAGCTTCTTCCCTATTTTAAAAATATCCAGAAACCAGAAACCTTTTATTTTGGAAACTGGATTAAATTCTTAAAAAAAATACCTGAAAACCCAAAGTATGAACTCTAAACCTTTTGAGGCCCTCGGTTTTCCCCCTTTTCGCCGGTATATTTCCATACGGTTTTTTATTAATATGGCTTTTCGAATGCAAGAGCTCGTATTAGGCTTTTATATTTATAAGTTAACCCACGATCCATTGGCCATTGGAATGATTGGTTTAGTGGAACTTATTCCTTTTTTAGGGTTTGTTTTGTTTGGGGGCTATTTTGCCGATCGGTCAGAGAAAAGGAAAACCCTATTTTGGGTTTTCTCCGGGTATTTATTTTCTTCCATTACCATCTTTTTTTTGGTTCAAACCTTTATCCCCTTAAACTTAGCCCTGAATAATATTTTGACAATCCTTTATGGAATGTTTTTTTTGAATGGAATATCTTCTGCTTTTCTTAATCCTTCCTGGTTTATTTTATTAAAAAAGTCGGTACCTGAAAAGATTTTTGCCAATGCAAATACCTGGAATAGTTCATCCCGTCAGGTAGCTGCCGTTTTAGGTCCTGCATTAGGTGGATTAATTTATGGATTTTGGGGGATTTCTACCGCTATGGCATTCGTAATTACTTTCATCTTCCTTTCTATAGGATGGGTCTTTTTTCTCGAAAAGCACCCTCCGGAAGAAAATATTTCGCCGAGTCCTAACCGGAATGAATTATTTGAAGGAATCTATTTTGTTTGGAATAATAAGCTTATGCTTTCCATGCTTACCCTGGATTTATTCGCCTATTTCTTTGGGGGTATGGCGGCCATGCTTCCCGTTTATGCTCAAGATATTTTAAAGGTTGGGTCTCAGGGTTTTGGTTTAATGCGTTCTTTTCTTGCCTTGGGATCTATTTTTTCTTTAATGATCATGACGAAATTTTCACCTTTGAATAAGCCCTGGAAAAATCTTATAGGTTCGGTTTTCGGATTTGGTATCTCCGTTATGGGTTTTGCCCTTTCGAAAAATTATAATTGGACTTTATTGTTTTTATTTTCTATGGGAGCCTTTGATAGTATTGGAGGAATAATTCGTAGCACTATAATGTCTCTAATCACTCCTTCAAATATAGGTGGTAGAGTTTCCTCAATAAATTCAATATTTTTAGGATGTACCAATGAGCTGGGCGAATTTGAATCGGGTTTTTCCGCCCGATTAATGGGTATAGTTCCTTCCGTTGTATTTGGTGGAGCCATAACCCTAATAGCAGCCACATATTCCTTGTTTAGGAATTTAGGGCAACTAAATTTATCTCTGGAAAAGCTTCAGGAATCCAATGTTTAGATCCATTATTCTTAATTTCCCAGATGGAATCCTCACCCATTAAGCTTTCTGAACTTACCCAATATATTCACAAAGTATTTTCCGGTTCATTTGCAGGAAAGTACTATTGGGTGCTTGCGGATGTGTCAAATCATTCCTATCAGCAAAATAAAGGGTATCATTATTTTGACTTGGTGGAAAAGGAGGATGCTGGAATCGCCCTAAAAGCCCGTGTAAACGCCACGGCCTGGCAGGAGGGTTCCTTGAAAATTCAGGAGTTTGAAAAGTCTACGGGGCAGAAATTTCAAAATGATATTCGAATATTAGCCTTGGTATCGGTGGAATTTCATTCAGTTTATGGGCTTAAATTAAGCCTATTGGACCTCGATATACATTATACACTTGGAGCCTTAGAGCAACAAAGGCAAAATACATTAATTCGATTATTGAGGGAATGCTCTGATTTTATTCAAAAAGATGGGGATCGTTTTATTACCCGAAATAAACAATGGAGTTTACCGAAAGTAATTCAAAAAATTGCAGTCATTAGTTCTAAAAGCTCGGCCGGATTTCAGGATTTTGAACATACCTTAACCAACAATTCCTACGGATATACTTTCTTTTTAGATCCCTACTTTACCCAGGTTCAAGGGGAAAGTAATGCAGAGGGAATTCGGGATATTTTATTGAATATATTTCATAGCCAAATTGCCTATGATGCTGTTTTCCTTTTGCGGGGAGGTGGGGCCAATACCGATTTTTTAATTTTCGATACCTTTATACTAGCACAAATTGTGGCTAAATTTCCTATTCCCATCATTACCGGAATTGGTCATCAAAAAAATGAAACCTTGGTAGATTTAATGGCTCATACAGCCACCAAAACCCCTACCCAGGCGGCCGAATTTATTCTAGCCCATAATAGAGGGTTCGAAATCAATTTATTGCAAATCCGGCAGGGCATTGCCATCCGTACACAAAAATTTTTGGCTTTCCGTCAAAAGGAATTAAATACAACCCAAATTTCCTTGGTAAACCGAAGTAGAAACTGGATTCAAAGTTTAAATACCCGTCTGGTAGAATATCGACACGGGATAAGTCGAAATACACAAAACTTGATATTTCAATATAAACAGGAACTAAGGCATGAGGCAAATAGACTGGCCAATTTGCCCATTCGGTTTATGTTAGAACAAAGGTCGAATTTGGAGGAATTGAAATTTATTTCAAAAAGCGCATTAAAAAACACCTTCCATCGGCAGAATCAAGAACTAGACTATTTAAAAAACCTTTTAAAAATTATAAGCCCAGAAAATATATTAAAAAGGGGTTTTGCCTTGGTAAAAAAAGAAGGTATAATCCAGAAGGATATAAAAGAACTATTCCCAGGCGATTCCATAGAAATTATCCTTTATGAGGGTGAGATATTAACGACAATCCATGAAAAAAGAAAACGAACCCAACCTGACCTATGAACGAGCCTATTCGGAGCTTAAACAAATAGCCGGAGAAATTGAGAATGAAACCATTTCGGTCGATATCCTTTCCGAAAAGGTAAAAAGGGCTTCATTTTTGATGGAGTACTGCAAGGAGAAGTTAAGAGCGACCGAGAATGAGGTAAATCAAATTATTTCCCAAATGGAAGGGAATGTTGATAAGGAAAAACCCATAGCGGGGGAATAAATAGGATTTAATGCCCCATAGGGTTTATCTCGATTTATTGGAAACCTTTTTTCTTTCTTTCCTGTAAAAACGTATAACCCCTTTTAGCACGGTGCAGAATCAAGATCTATTTAATCGGATATTTTCGCGTTTCTCGGAATATAGTTTTGGGCTTGTCCTAATAATCCTTCTTCTATTCACTACCTCTGTAAAAGCCCAGAAAGGTTGTATTAAGGCAAAACCAAGGAATGGTTTTCCGAATGGTATTGATACGGTTTGCCAAAACGATTTGTCGCCCAATCTATCCTTATTGTTTCCATCGGATAGTGTAGGAGTGCATATTGTTCAATGGACCTTGGATACTACACCCGCCAATCCTATTATCCTAGTTAATCCCCCTAAAATTGATTCCTCTACCCTGGCCCTAACCACGGCTTTTGTTCGGTATGCAAAATCGATAGGTGGTGCTACAACCTGTTTTAGTTATTGGCAGACCATAAACTTTATGGTGGTTGGGAAGCCCCCAAAACCATCCATTATTCCTATTGCAGGAGCACCTGCTAACCGAAAAATTAGCATATGTGAGGGAACCTCTTCCGTTTTAAAGGATTCCCTCGTCAAACAAGCCTATCCCTTACATTGGTATGCTTTAGATTCCTTGGGAAATAAAGTGAATTTCAATGGAATCATTCCTATCGCTAAATATACCGGCAGGGATACTATTTTTTATGCGCAATATGGCCCACCGAATTATTGTTATGGGGATACACTTCAGGTACATGTGGCGGTTTTACCCCTTCCGGTTTTAAAAGTAAATCCTATTAAAGGATATACCATTTGTCAGGGATTATCCATCCCTTTTAATGCCCTTACCCAACATCAGGGATATACCCCAACCTATGACTGGTATGTCAACAATATTTTAGTTGCCAAGAAATCTGGCCCCGGGTATACAATTCCTGCCAACCAATTTAAGGCAGGAGATCCGGTAAAGGTTTTTTATATTTTGCATCCCGATTTTGGAGCGCCTTATTATCATTGCGATAGTATAGGTCCTTTGAATGCAGGAGGAAAGCCTTTCAGTTCGGATACAGTATCCATTACCATTTTGCCTCCGGCAAAAGTTCCCGGTCCTATATTGGGCCCCTATATCGTTTATGCAGGACAAAAGAATTTATTTTATTCGGTGCCATTGGATACCACCCTTTCCTATGTATGGCGATTTAATAATAATGATGCCGTAATTAATTATGCCAATAATACTGCTTCGATTAGCTATAGTGATTCTTTAAATTTTTCATCCAATAAGGAGATCGTCGATTCCATAACGGTAGTGGTTCAGAACGTATGCGATAGTGCCAAGGAAACCTTGGTGGTTTATATCCGACCCTATCTAAAACCGATTAATATTTTAACACCCAACGGAGATAATATCAATGATGCCTGGATTATCAATAATATTGATAATGAGGCCTATGTGGGGAATACGGTTTCGGTATTTGATCGATTTGGGAATTTGGTATTTAAACAAGCTAATTATACCAATGCCTCTGCCTGGAATGGGACCTATAAAGGTAGCCTCCTTTCAGAAGGCACCTATTATTATCTCATACAGTATCTGGAAGATACCTATACTAAATATTTAAAGGGTTATTTAACCATACTGAGAGGGAAATAGGCATGAACAGGAAAATGGTAGTTCGAATCAGTTTTTGGTTATTTTTCCTTTTGAACGGTTTAAACTTGATGGCTCAGTATAGTTTGCCAATGATCAATCAATATTATACAAATCCCTATTTATTGAATCCCGCCCAGGCAGGAGGCTATGATTATCCAGTAGCTTATTTAACCTATAAAAGTCAATGGACCGGCTTAACCGGAAATCCCTCAACGACATCCTTTACCTATAATAAGCCCTTCATGCAATCTTCTGGATGGGGTATAAATATCTATAATGATGGTTCAGGATTTTTGGCCAAAACGGAAGTTCAGTTTAGCTTTTCCCAAACTATTTTTTTAGACGCCGAGAAACAGTATTTGAGTTTTGGGCTTTCAGCAGGAATTTTGGATCAACATATAAATTTATCCCAGGTTTCTGGCGAGAGTGGTAAACCGGTAGATCCGGTCGCCCAGGCTTATAATACCAATCATCCCATTTATCCAGATTTTGATTTTGGATTGGCCTATAGAAACCATGGTTTATTTCTAAATTTTGTTTTGCCTAATTTGGTGAAGTTTACTCAAATAACCCCTTCCTTGAGTAGTTCCTATGCCGATATTCCCTTATATTTCGCGTCTATAAGTTATTCCTTTCCTTTAGGAAATGATTTCAGTTTGGAACCGATGGTGGCATCCCATCAAATAAAAGGGGTAGGAAATCAATGGGATTTAAGCAGCTTAATTACCTATAAGGAAAGTGTTTCTCTGGGAGCTTTTTATCATAATAACCAATCCTTCTCAATAAGCTTAGGGTACTTATACAATAAAACCTGGGACTTTAATTATGCCTATACCCAAAGTGCCTCCTCAATACAACAATATTTTGGGGGAACCCATGAAATCAGCATTGGATATCACTTCTCTCAAGGCAGAGAAAGCCGATCGAGCAAAAATAATCTGATTCGCTGCCCCAAGATGATTAACTAAATTTTGGTTTTTACCTTCGACCAAGGTTTTATTTGCCATTCTGGAAAACCGGTGCCAATTAAGCGATTATCCGTATCGAATATTTCGATTTTAAATACTTCAATAGCCGATTCGCTGGTTTCAAGACTTTTTTTAATTCTGGATATAAATTCTTCCTTGTCCAGTTCAAATCGAGCCTGCAAGGCTTTCTTCCCCTGAAAATGATAGTCCATTTTCAAACTTTTTAAGATTATCCGGTATTCATCGGTTCCTAAAAGCTTTAATAAATGCAATCCACAAACATATTCACTTAATGTGGCCATAGCGCAGGCATGAATTCCTTTTATATGATTTAGATTTTTTCGAATAAAGGGCAATTCAATCCGTAGAGAATCTTCCTCCACCTGGATTACCCGGATTTTATGAGGTGCATTAAAGGGTACCACTCTCCATAAAATCTGATTCAATTGCCATAAGCCCCAGCGGGATTTCATGGCTTTATTCATAAAAGGGGTTAAAGAAATCATATATAAAAATCTAATTGTAAATCCTCCTCTTTTAGTTCCGGAGAAACTCTATATCGACTGAAATCTTGGATCCCTTCCCCAATCAGGACTTCCTCGTCGGTTAAAAACTGTCCTGAATAGGTTTTAAAATCCTTTTCAAAAATAATGGCCGCAGCATCCGATACTATTTCAGGGGTACGCGAACGCTTCATTAAGTATTCACCGCCTAGAATATTTTGAATAGCACTGGTGGCAATAGTTCTTTTTGGCCATAGGGCATTAAAGGCAACCTTTCCCTTAAATTCGGCGGCCATTCCTAAAACACACATACTCATGCCCATTTTTGCCATGGTATAGGCCACATGGGGCGAATACCATTCGGGTTTATAGGAAAGTGGGGGAGATAAATTGAGAACATGCGGGTTTTCGGCCTTCATTAAATGGGGAATACAGATTTTGGAACATAAAAAAGTTCCTCGGGTATTGATGGAATGCATTAGGTCATACCGTTTCATATCGGTCGAAAGCGTGGGGCTGATACTAATGGCCGATGCATTATTTACCAAGATATCAATCCCTCCAAATTTTTCAAGAATCTGAGAAACAGCCCCTTGAATCTGATCTTCAAAACGTATATCCACCTGAAGGGGCAGGGCCTTTCCACCGGCTTTTTCCATATCCTCAGCGGCCGAATAAATTGTTCCGGGTAATTTTGGATTGGGTTCGGTAGTTTTTGCCAGTATAGCAATATTCGCTCCCAAAGAGGCCATTTTCATTCCGATGGCATGTCCTATTCCGCGACTTCCACCCGTAATGACAACCGTTTTATTTTTAAAATCCATAAAAGGAATGTAAATTGAAGTTTAAAAAAATGATAATTACGGTTAAGTTAATAAATTTATCTCCTTAGAATCACCATCAATATCCTTATGGAAATCACCAGAATTTTTGACCTCCTTCCTGTATTAAAGGAAAAATATAACTCTTCCTGTGTTTTAGCGGCTAAAGAAAAGGGTATATGGGTAGAGTATAGTATCGACCGTATCATTGAAATGTGCAATCAAGTGTCTAAGGGTCTGATTGCCAAAGGAATTGTTAAAAATGATAAGGTGGGCATCATGTCGGCCAATAGACCCGAATGGAATATTGCTGATTTTGGTATTACCCAAACCGGGGCCATTCAGGTTCCATTATATCCAACCTTATCGGAAACCGATTTTCATTTTATAATTCAGGATTGCGAAATGAAGATTCTTTTTGTTTCGACTCAAGAATTGTATGAAAAGGCTCATTCCTATATTGTACAGGGTGGACATAAGGTTGAATTATTTACGTTTGATACCATTGAAGGGGCTTCATCCTGGAACGAGATTTTAGAATTGGGAAAGAAGTCTGATTCCATAAATTTATTAGAGTATAGTTCCAAAGTAAGCCCTGATGATTTATTGACTCTTATTTATACTTCAGGAACTACAGGAACCCCCAAGGGCGTTATGCTTACCCATAATAATTTGGTAAGTCAATTAAATGATTGCCAAAAATTAATTCCCAAGGGTTCATCGAAAGCATTAAGTTTTCTGCCCCTGTCCCATATTTTTGAGCGAAACGTGATTTACCTGTATATGTCGGATAATATTCAGGTTTTTTATGCTGAAAGCATGGATACTATTGTTGCTAACCTAAATGAGGTTCATCCGGATATTTTTACAACCGTTCCCCGATTATTGGAAAAGGTATATGATCGAATCCTAGCCAGAGGAAAAGAGCAAAAAGGGATTAAAAAGGCCATATTTTTCTGGGCCTTGGGGGTAGGGATGAAGTTTGAATCGCTTACCAGCCGAAATTTCCTGTATAATTTTCAATTGAGCATCGCAAGGAAGCTCGTTTTTTCAAAATGGCTGGCTGGATTAGGGGGGAATGTCCGGGTTATCGTTTCGGGTGGAGCCGCTTTGCAACCGCGTTTAGCCAGAATTTTTACCGCCGCAGGAGCTACTGTTTTAGAAGGTTATGGGCTTACAGAAACTTCACCGGTTATTTCCGTTAACTTGGTTGGGGAAGGTCAGAAGATTGGCACAGTTGGAAGGGTTATTGAAAGCAATGTAGTGAAGATTGCCCCTGATGGTGAAATTTTGGTAAAAGGCCCTAATATTATGAAGGGATATTATAAGCAGCCAGAAAAAACATCGGAAGTAATCAATTCTGAAGGATTTTTCCATACGGGTGATATTGGTGAACTGGATTCTGAAGGATTTTTAAAAATTACCGGACGGAAAAAAGAATATTTCAAAACCTCTGGAGGAAAATATATAACCCCTGAAAAAATTGAGAATAAATTAAAAGAATCGCCTTTTATTGAACAGGTTATGGTTATAGGAGAGGGAGAGCGTTTTCCGGCAGCCTTAATTGTACCGGCATTTGACCATTTAAAATCCTATTGTGAACTAAAAAACATTCCGTATAGAAGCCAAGAAGAAGCCATTACCCTTCCTGAAATTTTAGATAAATACCAGAGAGAAATTGAGGAGTATAATTCGGGATTCGGGCATTGGGAACAGGTTAAAAAATTTGTCCTTTTACCCAAAGAATGGTCGATAGATAGTGGAGAAATGACCCCGAAGTTGAGTATAAAACGCAGAGTCGTGATGGAAAAATTTCAAAAGGAAATTGCCGATATTTACAAACAGGAGGAAAAAGCATCCTAAATTTCCTTCGGCTTTAACCATTAAATCGTCAATTTTTTATTTTTCATGATCCCATATCTTTCAAAAAAAACGCTTTCTTATTTTCTTATCCTGACCCTTTTGGGAAATATTGAGGGATTACAAGCCCAGAAATTGGATACGGTTAAAACCTACCGTCATGCAGTCGTGGTTTCGGCTTCTGTTCTTGCCTCTCAGGTGGGGTCTAAAATATTGGAAAGGGGCGGATCTACTATAGATGCGGCTATTGGGGTTCAATTTGCCTTGGCGGTGGTATTTCCTCAGGCAGGAAATATAGGAGGCGGGGGCTTAATGGTCATTCGAACCCAGAACAGAAATAAGAAAGGGGTTTTTAATAGTCCTCAATACTATAGTTTGGACTATAGAGAAACCGCCCCTGCCATGGCGAGTCGTAATATGTATTTAGATACCCATGGTGAGGTTATTAAAGGACAAAGTACCGAGGATATTCGGGCATCCGGTGTACCGGGTGTGGTGGATGGAATGGTGGAAGCCCATAAGCGGTTTGGAAAATTGAATTGGAAAAGCCTCGTGGATCCTGCTGTTGAATTGGCTCGTGATGGTTTTGTACTAACCGAACAGGAAGCAGCGGCATTAAATAGCCGAAAAGAAATATTTATAAAATTAAATGGTCCAAAATGTCCATTCGTTAAAACAGATGGCCCATGGAAGGCGGGTGATAAAATCCTTCAGCCCGAACTGGCGCATACCCTGGAATTGATCGCTGAAAAAGGACGATCCGGATTCTATGAAGGGGAAGTGGCTGATCGATTAATAAGCCAAATGCAGGTTCCGGTAAAGGATTCATTAAAGGGGCTAATTTCCTTGAAGGACTTAAAAAACTATCATTCTAAATGGAGGGATCCAATATCCCAAATGTATAAGGGTTATAAAGTGATCACCATGGCCCCACCCTCCAGTGGGGGAATTAGTTTATTCCAATTATTGAGCTTGGTTCAGAATTATCCAATTTCCCAATATGGGTTTGCTTCCAGCTCCTATATTCATTTGGTAGTGGAGGCCCAAAAAAGAGTTTTTGCCGATCGATCCTATTATTTAGGCGACCCTGATTATGTACAGGTACCTACCCGTACCCTTTTATCCCCATCTTTTTTAACCAATCGGTTTTTGGACTATGATTCCGCCAAGGCCAAGCCTAGCAGCGAAATCAAACCGGGGTTGATTGAAAACTATGGCGATATTAAATCCCATATTCGAAAAGAAAGTGAGGAAACGACTCATTTTTCAATTGCCGACGCAGATGGAAATGCCGTTTCGGTTACGACTACCTTGAATGGGGGATTTGGATCAGGGGTAGTTGCCCAAGGTTCCGGTTTTTTGTTGAATAATGAAATGGATGATTTTAGTATTAAACCGGGGGTAGCGAATATTTATGGTCTGATAGGAGGGGAAGCCAATGCTATTCAACCAGGAAAAAGGATGCTCAGCTCCATGACGCCCACTATTTTAGATAGTGGCAACCATTTATATATGGTTGTAGGAAGCCCTGGAGGCTCGACAATCCCGAATACAGTATTTCAAACTATTATGAATGTTTTGGAGTTTAAGATGGGTATGCAGGAAGCAGTAGCTGCCCCTCGTTTTCATAGTCAATGGTTACCGGATAAAATCTTCCTGGAGAAAAACTTTTTAAAGGAGGAGGTTACAAAAAAACTTGAATCGGAGGGGCATAGTTTTGTGGTTCGGGGTGGAATTGGGCGTTGCGACGCTATCCGAGTAAATTCCAAGGGTATTTTAGAACCAGGAGCGGATCCCAGAGGGGATGATCAGGCGTATGGATATTGATTTTAAATTATGAATAGAATTATAAAAAAAGTCGCTGTTTTAGGTTCAGGTATCATGGGTTCCCGTATAGCCTGTCATTTTGCTAATATTGGAATCGAGGTGCTATTATTAGATATGGTGCCCAGAGAATTATCCGAGGAGGAAAAGGCAAAGGGAGTAAAGCCGGAATCAAAAACTTTCAGAAACCGTTTGGTGAATACGGCCCTACAAACGGCTGTGAGTTCAAAACCCTCACCTTTATTTGAGACCCGAAACGCCCAATTTATTAAAACCGGAAATTTCGAGGATAATATGCCTGAAATAAAGGATTTTGACTGGGTAATTGAAGTAGTGGTAGAGAATCTGGATATCAAAAATAAAATTTATGATCAGGTTGAAAAATTTAGGACCCCAGGAACCTTAGTGAGTTCAAATACCTCCGGAATACCCATCCATTTAATGGCAAAGGGACGGTCAGAGGATTTTCAGGCCCATTTCTGCGGAACGCATTTTTTTAATCCTCCCCGTTATCTTCGATTATTGGAGATTATTCCAACCCCCGAGACGCAAAAGGAGGTTATTGATTTTCTGATGCATTTTGGGGATTTGTACCTAGGCAAAACCACCGTATTATGTAAGGATACCCCCGCATTTATTGCCAATCGAATTGGAGTCTATTCCATAATGGCTCTATTGCATTTGGTTCAAAAAATGGGACTAAGTGTGGAAGAGGTGGATAAGTTTACCGGAACGATTTTAGGCCGACCTAAATCAGCCACCTTTAGAACTTCGGATGTCGTAGGTTTGGATACCATGATTCATGTTGCGGATGGGGTATATAATGCCTGTCCAAATGATGAATCCAGAGAATCATTTATTTTACCCGATTTTGTTAAAAAAATGGCCGAAAATAAATGGTTAGGAGACAAAACCAAACAAGGCTTTTATAAAAAAACAAAGGGTACAACCGGTGAAACGGAATTTTGGTCACTGGACCTAAATACTCTGGAATATAAAGCTCCCGAAAAAGTAAAATCATCCACTTTTGAGGCAGCCAAGGCCGTTAACGATTTAAGGGCCCGAATGAAAGTGATAGAAAAAGGGGAGGATAAAATGTCGGAGTTTTTCCGATCCTCTTTTTACCCCTTGTTTTCCTATTGCTCTAATAGAATCCCAGAAATTGCCGACGATCTATTTCAGATTGACGATGCTTTAAGAGCGGGCTTTGGTTGGAGCTTGGGCCCTTTTGAAGTTTGGGATGCCTTAGGCCTTCCGGAAACCATAAAGTCAATAAAAGCCGCTGGTCATCCTGTTGCCAGTTGGGTTGAGGAGATGGTAGGAGCGGGTCATAACCGATTCTATATCGTTGAAAACGGAAAGAAAAAATGCTATAGACCCTCTGCTAAGGCCTATGAAGAAATACCGG
>Ga0209067_10000965_pt1 | contig 18123 bp, 17 predicted proteins | sample ColStrG_CSR_2013_FD_187199 | JGI IMG/M metagenome (GOLD analysis project Ga0209067, IMG submission 187199) | Freshwater sediment microbial communities in response to fracking from Pennsylvania, USA - Cold Stream Run_MetaG_CSR_2013 (SPAdes)... | ecosystem: Environmental > Aquatic > Freshwater >...
CGCTGATTCACTTGTCACGATTTATAGAAACTCAAAAAGTTTTTGCATATTAGCCATACGCAGTATTTCAGCGGCCTCACCTTTTGCAGATTTTACTGCCACAGTCTTACCGACATTTAAGGCTTTCTTTTGCAGCAAAACCATCATACCCAACGCTGAACTATCAATGTATTGCACCGTAGCAAAATCGAGAACAATTTTTTTGACTGTAGGCTCATCCAATAATGGCACATAAGCCTCGTTAAATTCTCGGTGATACGAATAATCGAAACGTGATGCCAAACGAATGGTATTTTCACTAGACAAAATTCATTCCCCCTCAAATTATTTCGATAATTTTATGTAAATTTGCCAATAGCAAAATCTCTTTAACCGACGGTTTAGCATTGGCAATAACAAGCGCACTTTTTTCTGCCTGTGTTTTTTTATGCCGCATCACCAATAACCCTATACCTGCACTGTCTATATATTCCAAATTACTGCAATCCAAAATAATTTTTTTACCGGAACTAACGCCATCATTTGCTGCCCTTGCAAAAGCCTCATTAAAATCTGCACTTGACGCATAATCAAAGCGACGTGGCATTTTTATAACGTATTCATTATTCATCTTTATATCCGTCCATTATTACCCATTACATTTTACAGATGAGTTAATCAAAACAAGTCAACACTTCCGCTACTTACGCCAGAAGCAGATACTGGATTAACATTGCGTGTAATTATTTTTTCACGCAATTTCACCAAGGGCTGCGTTAAAGATTCTTCTAGATATTTGATATCTTGATTTTTTTGGGCAATCATTACGCTAGCAAACTCTGCAAGTACTTGCATAGCATCAAGATTGTGCTTAACAATTTGCGTAGACATATCTTCAAATTGTAATCCACGCATGGTGGTATGTAAGGCACTTATGAGGCGAGTAGAAATTTCATCAAGATCGCTCGTAATTTTTTGATCAATTTTTGCCTTTTCAAGCAAACCTTCAATCGCAATTTCTACTTCTCGTTTTGCCTCTAGTACAAACGTCATGTCTTGTGAGGCAACACCACCTACGTTATCAGCTAAGTTGGTAATGGATTCGTTGATATTATTTAATTGCGATTGAATTTCATGGCTAAAACCTGCAGAGCGAGTCGATAGCGCACGCACCTCATCTGCTACCACTGCAAAACCACGCCCAGCCTCACCGGCACGCGCAGCTTCGATGGCGGCATTTAGCGCTAACAAATTCGTTTGCGCGGCAATTTGATCGATATCCTTAAGAGCACGCATGACATCAGGCATCTGCGCGACGATATCACTGACTTTTTCCATCAACCCCATAGAGGCTGCGCTCATATTCACAGTGGTATTTACAAAACGATTGAGCGTGTCCGACGTTTTTTCAGCAAACTGATTCATACGCAAGCCAATATTGCTCGAACTGCTTTTTGGGTGATCATCCGCATGAAACAACAATTGCGTAATTTGCAGCTGCTGACTATCAAGCAACTGATTTAATTCAGAAAATGCGTTCGATAATGTGCGAATTGCATCATGCTGAATATCCATTAACCTATTTAAATCTTGCTTTGTATCATCTATAGACGTTTTTATTACACTTCCAGCTTCCGCCAAAAGGCTACCAATTTGAGAGTGGCTATTTTTGGAAGCCATTGCACGAAGATGTTCATCACGAACCTCAGCGAGCCGAAGTTGCAAACCATAAAACATCATTGCTGAAGCGGCGAAAACGCCCAATAACATGTATACGTAATATCCTAAAAGCCATCCTAGAAGAATAGATCCTAAAAAAAATAGACCATCTTTAAGTTGCATAATAAAAAAGCCATCAGTTATTTTGACATTTGAAATCGTGGAATCAGTATCGGCCTCTATAACCATACATAAGTCATGGAAATTAACTAAAGCGTAGCAGTAAATTTTAAGGGTGTTGAATTGATTGAGCTGTTTACTCCATTCAACAGGCAAAAAAAAACGGAGCATTACTGCTCCGGTTTTTTTTGCCTCACAATGATGCACACTGGCGTCTATTTCAACTCAAGCGAATGTTCTTCTATTTTGGCTTTCCAAATTTTGGGGCCAGTAATGTGCACTGACTCACCACGCGAATCAACCGCTACTGTCACTGGCATATCTTTCACATCAAATTCGTAGATAGCTTCCATACCCAACTCAGGGAAACCTAATACTTTGGCTGATTTGATCGCCTGCGCAACCAAGTAAGCCGCACCGCCCACGGCCATCAAATACACTGATTTGTTGTCGCGAATAGCGTCTATGGCGATTTGGCCGCGTTCGGATTTTCCGATCATACCCAGCAAGCCGGTTTTCTCCAGCATGGTGCGAGTAAATTTATCCATGCGCGTGGCGGTGGTAGGGCCTGCTGGGCCAACCACTTCATCGCGCACAGGGTCAACGGGGCCCACATAATAAATAAAGCGGCCTTTCATACTCACAGGCAATTCTTCGCCTTTAGCGAGCAGATCGGTCATTTTCTTGTGGGCGGCATCGCGACCAGTAAGCATTTTGCCGCTGAGTAAAATAGTTTCACCGGTTTTCCACTCTTGTACATCTTCAGGCTTCAAGGTGTCGAGGTTTACGCGGCGCACATCATCACCGGTCTCCCACGTGATTTCTGGCCAATCGTCCAGTGAAGGCGGAGTTTGAAAGGCGGGGCCTGAACCATCCAACACAAAATGGGCATGGCGCGTTGCAGCGCAGTTGGGGATGATAGCTACAGCTTTGTTGGCGGCGTGGGTTGGGTAATCTTTGACTTTTACATCCAACACAGTGGTCAGGCCACCCAAGCCTTGGGCGCCAATACCCAAACGGTTTACCTTGTCGTACAACTCAATGCGCAATTCTTCGGCGCGATTGTTCGCCCCGCGCGCTTGCAGCTCCTGGATATCTACGGGCTCCAGCAGCGCCTCTTTGGCAAGCAACATCGCCTTTTCGGCGGTGCCGCCAATGCCAATCCCAAGCATACCGGGCGGACACCAACCGGCGCCCATTTCGGGAACTACCTTCAATACCCAATCCACAACGGAATCAGACGGATTCAACATTGCAAACTTGGTTTTTGCTTCGGAACCGCCACCTTTGGCCGCGACATGCACATCCACTGTATTACCGGGAACTATGTTGTAGTGAATAATCGCAGGGGTGTTGTCGCCGGTGTTTTTGCGGGCTCCGTCTGGATCCGCCAGAATTGACGCACGCAAGACATTGTCTGGATTCATATAGGCGCGGCGCACGCCTTCGTTGACCATATCGGTTAAGCTCAGTTGCGCATCCCATTGCACATCCATTCCCACAGTCACGAACACGGTCACTATGCCGGTATCCTGACAAATGGGACGATGCCCCATGGCACACATACGCGAGTTAATTAGAATTTGCGCCATGGCATCTTTGGCGGCTTTGCTTTCTTCGCGTTGATAGGCTTGGTACACAGCCTGAATGAAATCAACGGGATGATAATAAGAGATGAACTGCAGCGCATCGGCAACGCTATCGATAAGGTCTTGTTGGCGAATAATGGTGGGCATAAAAAAATCTCATGGGTAGAAAAATCCCTCCCCGCCCTCCTTTGACAAAAGGAGAGTGCCTTAAACTTCCCCCGTTGAATATGGAGAAGCTGGGAGGTGAATTAGTTTTTAATCCCTAACTGCTGCTTAATCTGCAGCAAATCACGGTTGATGGAGCGACGGTTATCATCAATAGCATCAATGGCTTCTTCAGTTTTGGTAATGCGTGCAGCCAAACCTTCAGCACTTTTAACTTGTGTCAACAGCACGTTCACACTGGCCGAGGTATCTTGCATTTTTTTGCGCTGATCAAGCACATTTTTCTCAAGCGTATCAATGCGTGGAGACATTTCATCAATCGACGCTTTATGCGCCAACGAGTCTTGTTTTAATGAACCCGTATCACCCTTCAAACCATTAATATCCGCTTTGGCGCTATCCAAGCTTTTGCTTAAGGCATTAATTTTATCGGCGTGATCGGCATTGGTTTTTTTAGACACTTCCCACAGCTTTTTAACGTCGCTATCCACCTTTTGCAAATTAATACCCAACGCCGTCACTGATTGTGTAGATTCGGTAGACGTGACATTTAATTGGTTTTCTAACTGCTGAATACGGGCAGAATCTTTGACAATCACCGCCTGAGCTTCCATCAACTGCCAGCCCAAAAAGCCAGCGCCAGCAACCCCAATTAAAGCAACGGTTAAAGCAATGGCAGGCAACGGGCCTGATGAAGGTGCAGCAGCATAGGTGCTGGATGTGCGGGTCGGTCGCGCATCGTCATACGTTGGACTGGTACGGCGAAAGGTCGACTCTTCGCGTTCATTGCCCGCACCGCCAGACAAGGTTGGTTCTCTGCGTTCCATAATGCCTTTTACCTAAATGAGTGAAATTAGAACAGGCCGACATTTTATAGCAGCCCATGCGACAAACAAAGAACAAAAAAAAACGAGTCGGTAAGGACTCGTTTTAGGTCGGACTCGCCAAAGACGTAAACCGACGCTTTTACCGGTTTGTCGGATTACGCTGCGCTAACCCGACCTACGCCTTACTTGCTGTAATTAGCGTTTACAAATTCCCAGTTTACCAACGCCCAGAAAGCATTCAGGTAAGTTGGGCGCGCATTGCGATAGTCGATGTAGTAAGCGTGTTCCCACAAGTCCACGGTCAGGATTGGAGTAACAGAAGCATCTGTCAACGGAGTAGCAGCATTGCTGGTGTTAACAATGGCAACAGAACCATCCGCCTTTTTAACCAACCACGTCCAGCTTGAACCAAAATTGTTGATCGCTGAGTTGGTGAAGTCTTCTTTGAATTTTTCGAAAGAACCGAAGGCAGCATTGATAGCTTCAGCTACGGCGCCAGTAGCAGCGCCGCCACCATTTGGAGACAAGCAATGCCAGTAGAACGTATGGTTCCAAATTTGCGCGGCGTTGTTGAACACACCGCCAGATGAAGTTTTGATAACGTCTTCTAGGCTTTTACCTTCAAATTCGGTGCCTGGAATTAAGCCATTCAACTTATCAACATAAGTTTTATGGTGTTTGCCGTGGTGAAACTCCAAGGTTTCTGCAGAAATATGCGGAACCAATGCGTCTTTTGCGTAGGGCAGTGCGGGTAATTCAAAAGCCATGAGGATTCTCCTAGAAATATAGAGTGTGTATTACAAGAACAAGTCTAATTTTTGAAAGGTAGTCGTCACTACGGCGCCAGCGGAGATCCAGTTTTTACACACATGGACATCTAATCTACAAAGACGCTAATGACTCGTGAGTATGACAACTTGCCAGTAAACTCCAACTTTGCCGAACAGCGAGACTAACGTATAAAACAAAAAGCGGCCACAAGAGCCGCTTTTTAGGGGGAGACTTAGAAACCGCCCATGCCACCCATACCGCCCATGCCACCCATATCATGGCCGTGGCCACCAGCAGGTGCCTTGTCTTCTGGCAAATCAGCAACCATAGCTTCGGTGGTGATCATCAAGCCAGCAATTGAACCCGCTGCCTGCAAGGCAGAACGAGTAACTTTCGCCGGGTCGAGAATACCCATCTCAATCATGTCGCCGTATACAGAGGTTGCTGCGTTGTAACCAAAGTTACCAGAACCTTTCTTCACTTGGTCAGCAACTACAGATGGTTCATCACCTGCGTTAGCAACGATTTGACGCAAAGGCGCTTCCATCGCACGGCGCGCAATGGCAATACCGGCGTTTTGGTCTTCGTTGTCGCCTTTCAAATCTTTGATCGCTTCAACAGCGCGCAACAAAGCAGTACCACCGCCAGGCACCACGCCTTCTTCTACTGCCGCACGGGTCGCGTGCAGAGCATCTTCAACGCGGGCTTTCTTCTCTTTCATTTCCATTTCGGTAGCAGCACCGACTTTGATGACCGCTACACCGCCAGCCAATTTCGCTACGCGCTCTTGCAGTTTTTCACGGTCGTAATCAGAAGTAGTTTCTTCAATTTGTACACGGATTTGTTGCACGCGTGCTTTGATTTCGTCTGCCTTACCAGCGCCATCTACAATCACGGTGTTTTCTTTGTTCAAAGTAACGCGTTTAGCGGTACCCAAGTGCTCAACAGTCGCAGACTCAAGATCCAAGCCCACTTCTTCAGAGATCACAGTCGCGCCAGTCAGCACAGCGATATCTTGCAACATAGCTTTACGACGATCACCGAAACCTGGAGCCTTACATGCAGCAACTTTTACGATGCCGCGAATGTTGTTCACAACCAAAGTTGCCAAAGCTTCGCCTTCAACGTCTTCTGCAACAATCAACAATGGCTTGCCTGATTTGGCAACACCTTCTAAGACGGGCAACAATTCACGGATGTTAGAGATTTTCTTGTCAACCAATAAAATGTAAGGATGATCGTGTTCAACGCTCATGCTGTCTTGGTTGTTGATGAAGTAGGGAGACAAGTAGCCACGGTCAAACTGCATACCTTCTACCACATCCAACTCGTTTTCAAGGCTGGTGCCTTCTTCAACGGTGATAACGCCTTCTTTGCCCACTTTGTCCATGGCTTCAGCAATCAAGGCACCGACAGAGGTGTCGCTGTTGGCAGAAATGCTGCCCACTTGTGCGATTGATTTGCTATCTACACAAGGCTGCGCGATTGACTTAACGTGAGCAACAGCAGCAGTAATTGCTTTATCGATGCCGCGCTTCAAATCCATTGGGTTCATGCCCGCCGCAACCGATTTCAAACCTTCGTTTACGATCGCTTGTGCAAGTACGGTTGCCGTGGTGGTGCCGTCACCGGCATCGTCAGAAGCGCGTGACGCCACTTCTTTCAACATTTGCGCGCCCATGTTTTCAAACTTATCTTTCAAGCTAATTTCTTTTGCTACAGACACACCGTCTTTAGTTACGGTTGGTGCACCGAAAGACTTTTCCAATACCACGTTACGGCCTTTTGGGCCTAAGGTTGCTTTAACCGCATCAGCCAAAATGTTTACACCAACCAACATGCGTTGACGAGCGTGATCGCCAAATTTTACTTCTTTTGCAGACATAATTTTCTACCTTCAATAATTCGTTTTCACAGGGAACAGCCTGACGCATCAGGCGTCCAGAAATGTGGGGAGGATTACACCAGAACGGCTTTAATATCGCTTTCGTTCAGAATAACCAACTCTTCGCCTTCAACAGTAATGGTGTCGCTACCGGCGTATTTGCCGAACACAACAACATCACCCACTTTAACGTCCAACGGACGCAACTCACCGCTTGCCAACACACGGCCATTGCCTACTGCAACCACTTCGCCTTGGTTTGGCTTCTCTTTAGCAGCACCAGAAAGGATGATGCCACCCGCAGTTTTAGTTTCTTCTTCTTTGCGGCGAACCACAACACGATCGTGTAACGGACGAATTTTCATGGATACAAGTCTCCTAAACTAGCATTGTTAACTAACCTGAGGCTCTGCCTCAGCGAATGGGAAATAAGGGCAGTTTTGAGCTTTTCAAGCCCGCCAACTGCGCGAGCTAAAGGCTAACTCGCATAGGGGTGGATGCTATTTGGGGTTCATTTTAAGGATTTCAACCAAACCCATGAAAAAAACGTAAAATATTCCATGTGAATATCTTAACGCGTAGCCATAGTCTCTAAACGAAAGATAGGGGCAGACAGAACAGCCTATTTGATGGCAGATAAATCGTCCTTACTCACATAATCCACTGTCCCACTTTCGATTTCTCTATCCCATGTTCATACATTATTAACATGGGACACATTCAATTTTGCATGTTGTTTGGCTGCTTACCTCAAAAGGTAATGCAATTGTAAACCCGAGCCCATTGATAATGTAATGCTGTTAAATACAGCGCAGCAACACTGAAAGATTCTAAAAGTAACAACGCTATTTTTTTCGCTACTGAGATTCCCATAAATTTTTTATCCTGCGTGATTTTATTCGCAAGAGCGCAATAAAAAAATTTCCTTTCTAAATAATTCAATGTTCACTTTTTATGTTGGAAAAAGTGGCACGCACCGCAATATTAAAATAATAATCGAAAGCTTTTTTCTCGATGTTTTTTGGTGTTTTTTACCCTATTGGTTTTTATGAACCGGCTTCCTATACTCACCCCGCCACATGAACACGGTCATTTTATGTGGGTTAGGTTTTTACGAATATCTTTCGTTTAAACCCCTATGTTTCATCCATTTTTTTCAGAACAATAACGAGGAAATCATGAAAAAACTGAAGTCGCTTTTACTCGCTAGCAGTCTTAGCTTTGCGTGCGCGCAAGCAAGTGCTGTGGTGTATCAAGCTGAGGATTACAACGCTTACTACGACACCACCAGTGGCAATAGTGGCGGTGCTTATCGCAACGACAATGTGGATATTGAAGCTACTACTGATACCGGTGGCGGTTACGATATAGGTTGGATTGCTCAGGGTGAGTGGTGGGCATACAACAACTTTACGGTTCCTACTACGGGTAGCTATATTATTAAACTACGTGTTGCCAGCCCCAGCGGTGCCACGGCCTCAGTGGACCTCAACGGTGGCTCCATCCAACTGGGTAATTTTACGATTCCTGCTACAGGCGGCTGGCAAACGTGGACTACGGTCACCAAAACAGTAAATCTTAATGCTGGCACCTATAACCTTGGGGTTTTTGCGCAAACCGCTGGTTGGAATTTTAACTGGATTGAGATTGTTCCAAATACCACCCGTACGCTCGTTTGGAGCGATGAATTTGATAGCATCAATAGCAGTAATTGGTCTTTTGAAACCGGTGGCGGTGGTTGGGGTAATAACGAACGCGAATACTATACTGCAGGACAAAACGCCTCTATCCAGTATGACAGCCAAGCCGGAAGCAATGTGTTGGTGCTTGAAGCACGCAAGGAAAACCCAGCCAACTATGGTTGCTGGTACGGCAGCTGCCAATACACATCCGCACGCTTGAATAGCAGCGGCAAAAAAACCTTCCAATATGGGCGAATTGAGGCGCGAATGAAACTGCCCAGCACGCAAGGAATTTGGCCCGCATTCTGGATGTTGGGTAGCAACATAGGTTCTGTTGGTTGGCCCACCTGTGGAGAGCTAGACATTATGGAACACTTGGGCAAAGAAATTACCGCTGTTCATGGCTCAATGCATGGCCCTAACTACTTCGGTAACACGCCATTCACCAACACCTATTACCTGACTGAAAACACTAACCTTAATTATCACGTGTATGCCATAGAATGGGATGCGAACAGCGTGAGTTACTTCGTCGATAGCGCAAAGTACTACACAGTGACAAAACAACAAGTGCAAACCTATGGTAATTGGGTGTTCGATCAACCCATGTTTATTCTGTTTAATCTTGCCGTGGGTGGTGGTTGGCCAGGCGACCCAGATGGTACTAGCACCTTCCCTCAACGCATGTACGTAGATTATGTCCGTGTCTATCAGTAAAGCGAACCTACCGCTGTTTTAAATAAAGGGATGTCATCATTCAGCAAAACAAAAACCCGTGAAATCACGGGTTTTTGTTTGATAATAACTTTCGTATACCCCAGACGTTCTAGTCCTTTTTCTCTGGCTTTATCTCAACCACTTGGGCTTCAATAACTTCAACATTTGCTTGAGTGATGGAACCTTCATGTTCATAAACGTTACCTTGCATCGAATCATCATTGGCACTGGTGTTAAAACCGCCCATTTTGAAGCCTCCCATTCCGAAACCGCCAGTACCGAAACCACCAAAGCCTTGTCCGCCTGAGGCAAATGCTTGGAACTGACCTTTTTTAGCGAGATAGCGCGCAAAGGCTTTGCGAACGAAAGGCAGTAAAAGCAACAAAGCCAGCACATCCGTTACAAAACCGGGGATTAACAGCAAAATACCCGCAAATGCCTTCACAATTCCATCTGCCAAGGGTGCCAGCGGTGATTCACCGTGCTGCATATTTTGTGCACTTTTGATCATGGCGTTGATGCCTTGAGCGCGCATCAGCTGCAATCCAAAAATAAACCCGGCCAACAACAAAATAAAGGTCGCCAAACCACCAACAAAATGGCTCATTTGAATAATCGACCACACTTCCACCGCTGCCAGTACCAAAAACCAGAGTAAACCCATCATTATCACCTCAATACGACAAGACTGTCATATTAGCACTGTGGCCAACCGCTAACGACTCAGGTTAAGCTTTATAGCCCTAATAAACGACAAGCTAACCACCAAGTCCATGCTCAGTAGCCAACAAGAACGTCGCGAAGCGATTTTTTTAGCCCTTGCACAAATACCCAAAGGCAAAGTTATTACCTATGGCAACTTGGCCAAACTGGCTGGCTTACCCAATGGTGCACGCTTGGCAGGACGTTTGATGTGTGAGTTGCCCGAAGGCACCGAGCTGCCTTGGCACCGCGTGATCAATGCGCAAGGCAGGTTGTCTTTGCCCGTTGGTTCAAACAGTTATCGAGAACAACACCAGCGTTTACTTAACGACGGGATTGAAATTGTGAATGGAAAGATTAATTTAGGTCGCTTCGGTTTTTGAGGCTTTCATATCCGCCACCAGCAAATACAACACCGCCAGTACCGCCGGAATACCTAACGCAGAAACATACACAAAGAAAAAGGGATAGCCATGAGCATCCACCACCACACCGCTATAACCGCCAATAAATTTAGCGGGCAAGGTCATTAAAGAACTGAACACCGCATATTGGGTGGCGGTATAAGCAGAGCTGGTTAGACTGGACATCCACGCAATAAAAACGGCGGTGGCAAAACCGGCAAAAAAATTCTCCGTCAGAATAGCAAGCGCCAATAATGCCATATCGGGTTTATTGACTAAGGCAACTACCGAGTAAAGCAAATTGGCAATCGGATGAGCAACGGCGCCCAGCAGCAACAATCTCATTACGCCATATTTAGGCACCACAAGCCCGCCGATAAACACACCGAGCATCAACAACATCACACCCCAAATACCGGATACCGACGCAATTTGCGATTTGCTAAAACCTAAATCCAAATAGAAAGGCATCGCCATACTCGCCATACAAATATCGCAGATACGGTAACTTCCAATCACCCACAGAAAAACCAACGCTTTTTTGCCATGACGCACAAAGAAGTCCATAAAGGGGCAAACCACTGCACCAATAATCCAAGCGCTGACAGATTGTATTGAGCGAGGTAGATGACCATTGGACGCCAAAAAATGTTGTACTCTGGCTTCCAGTAAAAAATCTTCGCGCACACGCTTATGGGGCTCAGTTGATACAAGCACGGTGACAACACCAATCGATAGCAGCGATGCCATCACCAGATAAACCTGACTCCACGACATCACAGACGCTAAATACAAACCGCCAGCCCCAGTGACAATTAACGCAAAGCGATAACTGAATACATATACCGCCGACATAGCCGCTTGGCGCTCTACTTCGACCGATTCAATACGCCACGCATCAATGGAAATATCTTGTGTAGCAGCGCCAAAAGCGACCAACAACGCGAACAACGCCATTTGCACTAAATGCGTTGCGGGATTGGTCATCGCCATGCCAATCAAACCACCGGCAATCATGGCTTGCGCCAATAAAATCCAACTGCGCCGCTGCCCTAATCGGCGCGTAATAACAGGTAAGGCTACACGGTCAACAACGGGCGACCAAAATACTTTGATGGAATAGGTAATGCCAATCCACGTAAAAAAACCAATGCTGGCGCGACTCACACCCGCTTCTGTCAGCCACGCCGTGAGGGTTGAAAAAACCAACAAATAAGGCACCCCAGCAACAAACCCCAAACAGGCCATGGCGAGAATGCGCCTGTGCCAATAAATCTGTAAAGCATCGCGCCAGGAGGTAACTGCTGCTTGCATGAAGTCTCTCGATGATTGGAGTTTTAAATTCGTATTTTTAACAAAGGCTTTCGGTTCGCATTAGTTGTTGGCAACGTATTTATTGGCGTCATCCTCACACAGCGGGAATGACACTTTTCATTTAATACGACCATTTTAAGCGTTGAGCTAAACCAACGGCTAACGCAAACCAAACTTTTGACAAGGGAGATTGAGGGAATTTTTAATCCCGAAAATTGGTGTACTGCAAGGGCATATCAATATCAGCAGCACGCAACATGGCAATGCATTCTTGCAAATCATCGCGTTTTTTTCCGGTAATGCGCAGTTGTTCACCCTGAATGTTTTTTCCGGTAATACGCAGTTGTTCACCCTGAATGGCCGCCTGCACTTTCATTTTTTGATCTTTGATCATTTTCACAATTTTTTTGGCTAATTCTGTTTCCAATCCTGTGCGAACTACCACATCTTTTTTCACTTGCTTTCCTGAAGTTTTAATGCCCTTGATATCAAGGCATGAAACACCAATACCGTTTTTTACCATGGCAGATCTCAATGCATCTAACATGGCATCAATTTGCATTTCCACATCGGCGGTGAGGGTGATTTCATATTCCTTACGCTCAAATTTGGCATCAACACCTTTAAAGTCATAACGACTGGTTATCACTTTGGTGGCCTGATCGACCGCATTGGTCAGCGCATGTTTATCTACTTCGGAAACCACATCAAACGATGGCATAGGAGTACCTCAATGTTTCAATAATTAAATAAATAATGTTGCAAAAGCGATGGCGCCAATCCAAAACAACAGAGAGCGCGAATAAAGCGGCACGCTAGATTTTACCAAGGCGAACGAATAAGCAGGCTCAGCTTGTGGATTGAGGGTAATACCCACTAAATCTTCCAATACTTCTTGTGCATTTTCTTTGGCTTCCTGTTCTGCTTCAGCAGACTCTTCAGCCTGTTCGGCGGCTTCACTGGGGGTTAGGTGTTCCGTTGGTACTGCTGGCTTTACGTATAAATCCGTGGGGGCACTTAGCGCACCGCGCAAACTGTTATTCAAAATAGTCATGGACGAATTTTCAGTATCCAACAAACTATCGCGCAATGGACAACTATCAAAATTCCCCACAAACGCCCAAGTCACCCCCATTAAACGCACTACGGGAAACTCAATTAACCACAGCCATTTATCTGCAAGCGCCGCTTCCAGTGAACCCGGTTCCGTTTGTTCGCGGTAGAGTACGCTCAAACGGTACAAAAGCGCGCCCAAAGCCCCCGCCGGCACAAACCAAAATAACACGGCAAAAAAACGTTCAAACCCACGATAGCTAATGACTTTTAACGCTTGCTGATGCAAGGCTTTCCAGTCGGTTGTTTGATTGGTGCGAATAGTATTTTCAGCGTGCCCGCACATATCATCTATCCATTTCGCCGCGGCGACTGAATCCCCGCGATTCGCAATGGCAATATATTGGTTAATTTCTGCCAAAAAATCACCGCGCCCCAAGCTGTAAAGCAATACAGGGACATAAATGAAAAACAAAAAATTAGCAGAGAGAAAATGCCCAACAGCGAAAACACAAGCCGTTACCAAGGCCACTGGCAAGAGAATGACCAAGACCATGGGCAAAAGAGGAAAAGACGATGCCGCCGGCAAGGAGCGTAAGCGCTTCAACAACCAGACAAACCAAGCATCACGCTGCAGAAAATGGGCGACATCGGTTAGCTGAATGATGGCGATCACCAAGATTAAACTTAAAAAAATCATAAAAATATCTCGTTAAAGAGCGCGATCCGAACGCTGTGCAGAAATTAGTTTTTATTCAAAAGCTGATGAAAAAGCGCCCAATCAAATGCATCACCTGGATCGGTTTTACGCCCAGGCGCAATCTGGCTGTGGCCGACAATTCGCTCACCCACTATCGCAGGGTAAACAGCCATAATCTGGCGCGTAACTTGGGCAAGCGCCTCGTATTGGGCGTCAGTGTAAGCAATATCATCACAACCTTCCAACTCAATCCCAATACTATAGTCATTACAGTTTTCAATACCTTGAAAGACAGACACGCCCGCATGCCAAGCGCGCGCGGTGAAGGGCACAAATTGAGTGACAATACCGGTACGCTCAATGAACACATGTGCAGACACCTGCAGATTGGCAATGGTTTGAAAATAACGATGGCGAGAAGGGTCAAGCTGATTGGTGAAAAACGCCTGCACGCAGCCAGTACCAAATTCACCCGGCGGCAAGCTTATATTGTGAATGACCAGGAGGTTAACGGGAACACTGTGAGGGCGCGAATTAAAATTCGGGGACGGGCACTGCACCGCGGTTACAAGATATCCATCAACAACATCGCCATCCTTGCTGCTATTTTGGCTCAAATCGATTGGAATCACCGCGGCTACCCGTTTCACTCATCACTATTATGAAACGGGCATCATAAACCCAAGGAGCCTAGTTTGCACCCGTGAGCGGTTTAACGATTACTACGCAAATTACCGATAACCGCTTCCAAGGCGCGATCAAACAACATGCCGTCATCCAAAATTTGCAAACGACCGCTTTTGAGCGCTAAAGCCAAGGTCATGCGGGTTTCTTCGCCCACTTTCACACCTGAGCGATTCACAAAAATGTACTTGCCGGTTGCGCGAATGATTGCCGCCAAGCGGCAGCGGAACTTTTGGCCATCATCGCTTTGCATTTCAAACCAACTACCTTGTGTGATATTACCCACCAAGGCAAGGTGTTGATCGCCCTCTGGTAAATCGGTACTTTTCTCTTCTATTACCGGTTCATCGCTAACGACCACAAAAGTTTCCAGTGACTCCAGTGATGCGTTAAGCGGCACAAGCGGTTCAACCGAAGGGGCTGGTTCCACCAACACATTGGCAGGCGTTACTTCAACATTGACTGCAGCAATAACTTCAGATTCAGCAACAGGCTCGACAAGAACGTCAGCCGAGGCTGCTTTTTCAGACACGTGGGGTTGCGCAAGCGGCTGAGCTACCTCAATAACAGTGGCTTCAGTTTGTGCGATACCTGCATCTACAGACTCCAATTTTTCAAGTACTACCGCAGTCGCTTCTGATACAGGCGTTCCAGTAGGCAAATCGGCAATAACAATATTTGCCGCTTTAACTTCAGGCACTTTAATATCGGCAAGCTTAACGCGCACTTTTGATGCATCAACCTCAACAATAGGCTCAGGCATTTTGGGTACAGCACGCAAACGCGCCAAATGAAACGTTTCCAGTTGCTTAAAGAGCTGTGTGGTTTCAAATGGGCTGTACGAAATACCCTCCAAGCCCACGCGCAATTTTTGCAGCAACTCAGGTACCAACTTCAACAAGCCGGTGCGATTTTCCTTAGTCATGGGTGCCGTAAGGCTCCACACTAATTGTTGCGCCGTGCGAATAGCTGCTTGCCACTCCGCACTCTCTACTCCTTGCTTTAAGGAAGTGATAAACAGCACATTACCCCAAGCATCACGCAATAGTTTTTGCGCTGGCGCAGGTAAATCATGGCCAAAGGTTAAACGATTTAACACCGAATCCACTTGCATGCGCGCACGCTCAGATTTGGCTTTACCATCTTCAGCATCAATAGTGCGCTGTTCCAAAATTTGCGCGCGGCGTTTATCTTTTTCCAAAAAAGCACGAAAATCGGTCAGCAAATTATTGAAGATAGATATATCAGATTCAAAATCAGACAAAATAGATTGCACAGTGCTTTCCATTTTACTGTACAAACTATCTTTGCGCTGTTCGCCGTTTGCATTGATATCCGCGGACTCTTGCCAACCCAAAGCCGCCATAGCCATTTCATTTAATAAGCGACGCGCTGGATGGCCACCTTTACTGAAAAACGTTTTATCCGCAATGGCAACTTTTACCATAGGGATTTGCAGACGCCCAATCAACGCTTTCATTGGTGCCGCAAGATTGCGATCATCTAAAATAAAATCAAACATCATGCTCACGAGATTAATAACATCATCATCAACTTGATTTATAGTTTGATTTTTTTGTTCATTCTTGCGCAATAAATCCTGCAGCAATTCACGCACATTAATATGCGTACTTGCATTGCCCACAGGGGCTTGCGTAAAAGTATTTTGTTGTTGTGCTAGCGATAAAATTTTAACCAAATCCGGTGTCGCAATTTCATCACCCAAACCTGGAGCAGCCACGCCCGCCGACTGACGCGCCCCCAATAAACCACGCAAGGTATGCAATACTTGATTGGTTTGCTCATCATAACCAGCACCAGCGATTGGCATATGCAATCCGCCAGAGTTACTGATTTGGCCATTTGCAACCGGTGTTTCACCATTAAAAGCAGCTGAAATACCCGCGCCATAATGATCTTGAGGAGCAGGTGTTGTAGGGCGTTTAGTCCGTGCACCTGACTTCAATGACGGCAAAATATTCGCCTCAATCAGTAATTGATTCAGCGATTGAAATAGATTGCCAAGTTTGGTCATGACCATGTTGTCAAATAGCTTAAACAACACCAACTTGGCTTTTACATCAATATTTAGACTTTTAGCGGCATCATTAAATGCATTACAAATTACATCTACACCCAGTGGATTATTTTTCTGATAAACCTTGATAGGTACCAAATGATCAATACGCAAAGTTAGATGTTGGATGGCCTCAGCAAATTGCTCATTCGCCTTATTGACCATACCTTCAACAGCAACCATTTCCTCCAGTGCATCGTTTTGCACCAGTGATAAATCATCCAATGAAAATTCTTTTGCTTCGCTCTTAACCTCATCGCGATAAGCGTTGTGATCTAATAATTGTGCAAAACGAATATCTATACTGCGAAAAAATGCCGATTCCATCGCACGTCGACGTAGACGCACTTCACGCATGGAATCAAAGTATAAATTTTGTTCATGATTGTTATTGGCTTTATCGGCCAACTCAAACATGGCATCGTCAACTTTATCAAACAGGTCGCGCAATAATCCTTGCAAATGTTGACGGGCCTTATCGCGCAATGAATGCATTGCCGCAGGCATACGAGCCAAAACAATTTGCGCAGGCTGACCGGATGTACGATCAGGATTTAATTGCACAACATTATTTTGTTCGGAACGGATTTGTTCAGACATGATGCTAACCATCAAAAAAAGAGACTTTGGTGATTCAAGTATATCCAACTACTTTGAACACTCTAGCGCCAAATGCTCAAGGCGAGAGGCATATCACATATAGAGATAAGTTGAGCATTTTTTTATGCGTTTTAATGAAACTTACATAATTAAGCGTAACCAACAGATCTAACCAATAGGCTTTGTGGAGGCTTATCGCACACAACCAATGACGAACGAGACCGTTAGCAACCCTCTTCCACTATGGGTTATGATGCGAAATAACTGATTTTCTGGACTACTGCTTATTATGAATACCGTTTTTGCTAAGGCCATACCACATATCACCCAAAGTGTTCGTCAAAATGTATTGGCCGCACTTAAGGAAGACATAGGCTCAGGCGATATCACCGCACAATTAATTCCCGCAGACCAACAGGCTTCAGCCACCGTAATTACCCGCGAAGATTGCATTTTTTGTGGTAAAGACTGGGTTATCGAAGTCTTCGCGCAATTAGATAGTCATGTAACCATAGAATGGTATGTTGAGGATGGCCAAGCCGTATGTGCCGATAGCCCCCTATTCAAACTACAAGGCAATGCCCGCAGCCTACTGACCGGTGAACGCACCGCACTCAATTTTGTTCAAACACTCTCAGGCACAGCCACCATAAGCCATCATTATGCTCAACGCGTAGCACATACTCAGGTCAAACTACTCGATACCCGCAAAACTCTTCCGGGCTTACGCGATGCACAAAAATACGCAGTGGCCTGCGGCGGTTGTCACAATCACCGTATTGGACTCTACGATGCGTTTCTAATTAAAGAAAACCACATAGCCGCCTGTGGTAGCATTGCGCAAGCAATAAGTTCCGCACGAAAAATCGCTCCCGACAAAGCCGTGGAAGTTGAAGTTGAAAACCTAGATGAATTTGCACAGGCACTAAACGCTAAAGCCGATATCATTATGCTCGACAACTTTACGCTAGATGATATGCGTAAAGCAGTAGCGATTAACAAAGAGCAAGCTAAACTCGAAGCATCCGGCAACGTAAATGAACACACGCTACCGCTAATTGCCGAAACAGGCGTGGATTTTATTTCGATAGGAGCGCTGACAAAACATTGTCGAGCGGTGGATTTGTCGATGAGA
>Ga0209067_10000966_pt1 | contig 18103 bp, 16 predicted proteins | sample ColStrG_CSR_2013_FD_187199 | JGI IMG/M metagenome (GOLD analysis project Ga0209067, IMG submission 187199) | Freshwater sediment microbial communities in response to fracking from Pennsylvania, USA - Cold Stream Run_MetaG_CSR_2013 (SPAdes)... | ecosystem: Environmental > Aquatic > Freshwater >...
CCATCTTGCCGGAACTCCTGCGCCCTTTGCAGGAGCAAACAGGAATTGATTTGCGAATGGTCATCTATTCGCTCACTTTAATAGTTTTGATGATTCTCAGGCCGCAAGGCCTGATGGGGAGTCGCGAATTTCAGTGGGGCTGGCTTGGAAAATGGTGGCCTCAACCGCGGCCGAAGGCTGAGTCATGAAGCCCATTTTGGAGACCAAAAATTTAACCATCCAATTTGGCGGTCTGAAGGCCGTTGATTCAGTTGACCTCTCAGTTTACCCAGGCCAGCTGGTCGGATTGATTGGACCCAATGGAGCTGGCAAGACAACGGTCTTCAATCTTTTGACATCTGTGTACAAACCCACCTCGGGACAAGTCTTTTTCAATGGTGAAGACACCCAAGATTTGAAGCCCTTTGAACTTGCCCGCAAAGGAATCGCGCGGACTTTTCAAAATATAAGACTGTTTAAAGAACTTTCAGTCCTTGAAAATGTTTTGGTCGCAAGTACGGCGCAAGTCGATTACAGCATGTGGGGCGCATGTGTGCGATCGGCGCACTTTCTTTCTCAGGAAAAAAAACTGGAAGAGTTTGGTCTGAAACTTCTGCAAATTTTCAATTTGGAAACGAAGGCTCACCATTTGGCGGGCTCTTTGCCCTACGGTGAACAGCGAAAACTTGAAATTGTTCGCGCGTTGGCAACAGGGCCCAAACTGATTTGCCTGGACGAGCCCGCGGCAGGATTGAATCACCAAGAGACACACGATTTGATGCTGACGGTAGCAAAAATCCGCAAGGACTTCAATTTGGCCGTTTTGCTTATCGAGCACGATATGAAATTGGTGATGGGCATTTGTGAACGCATTTTCGTGCTCGATCATGGTGTGAAAATCTGCGAAGGTACGGCGCGGGAAGTGCAGTCTTCACCCAAGGTCATCGAAGCCTATCTAGGCCCGCAGGAGGACACATGAGCTCACCGCTCCTGCGTGTGCAAAATCTGCAAGTGAAATATGGTGCCGTTGAAGCGCTCAAAGGTTTGGATTTTGAAGTTTTCAGCGGAGAAATTGTCACGTTGATTGGCTCCAATGGAGCGGGCAAAACCACAACCTTGCGAGCGCTGTCAGGCCTGGTACCCGCCTCTGGGCAAATCGAATTTCGTGGCGAATCCCTGCAGGGGATTCCCGTGCACAAACGTGTGACACTGGGAATTTCGCAGTCACCCGAGGGTCGTGGGCTTTTTCCAAATCTGACAGTTCTTGAAAACTTGCAAATGGGTGCCTACTTCCGCTCCGATGGCACTGAAATCAAAGCGGATATCGAATATTGCTACAGCCTTTTTCCAAAACTCCGCGAGAGACGTTCACAACTCGCAGGCACGCTTTCCGGCGGCGAACAGCAGATGGTCGCAATCTCGCGAGCCTTGATGGCTCGGCCTTCTCTGCTGCTTCTGGACGAGCCCTCTTTGGGGCTGGCGCCGATCGTGATCGCGCAAATCTTTGCAATCGTGCAAACTTTGAATCAAAAAGGAACCACAGTTCTTCTGGTGGAACAGAACGCTCGGATGGCTCTGAAAATCTCCCATCGAGCCTATGTCATCGAAACTGGTCGAATCAAGCTCAGCGGACGAGGTCAGGACTTGCTCAATGACGATGGCGTTCGCAAGGCTTACCTCGGCATTGAGTAGCTGCCGCAGCGAATACAACTGCGTTCCGTTTCCAATCCCCTGTCCCTGCCAAATCTCCCTTCACCCGGATGCCGATTCACGGCACAAACGCCTTGTCTCAAAATGAGACAGCGGAATTCTTGGTCTTTCGCATCTCACTCCTGATGAGAGAGCTCCGCAGGTTTGGGATTATTTCCAATTGGCACTCAATTTGTAGTTCCAAAGCCTGTGAAAACGCTGCTTTGCCTTCTTTCAATCTTGATTTTGCAGACAGCGGCAGACGCTGCGGTCCTGAACTGTTCCCATCTTGATATCCGTGATGGCAAGTCAGCGGCGACTCGCAAACTTTTTGACCAGCCTCGCTCGGCCAGTGATGTCGGCTGGTGCTATGCCTACACAGCCGCCGATCTTTTGAGTGCCAAAATCGATCAGCCGCTTTCAGCGTTGCAAATGTCTCTTCTGTACAACAGCAACATTGGTCCCTTGAGTGAGTTCTTTCGCAGTCAATTTGCAGGCTGGCAGGTGCGCGGAGTCGATCAGGGCGGTTGGCTGGTGGTGGCGCTTCAGGAAACACTCGAACACGGCAAAATCTGTCCAGAAAAAGATTTTCAATCAAGTCTGCCATTTGGTACATCCCTGGCGGTGATGATGTCAGAGATGAAGAGCGTCTCAGAAACGGGTGTCGTGACCCCGAATTCACTGCTGTGGCTGCAAAAGTTTCAAACACTTCTGGTGCCCGCTTTGACGGTCGATGAAATTCGATCAAGCCTGCAAGGCCGCTCAAGTGAGTTCTACGGCACGATGGTCAGCCTCGGCGAAAAGGCGTGTGCGAACTCCTCCGTGGCGCTTCCGCATCTGGACATCAAAAGAATAGTTCCGCACTCTACCCAGCCTGCCGAACAGGAATTGGATCCGAATTGGAATCCAGTTGTGGATTTTTCCAGTCAAGTCGAATCTGTTTTACAAACGGGACAACCGGTCGGGATTGATTTCAACACCTCAATGTTTTTGAATCGTTCTGAAATTCACTCAGCGGTTATCGTTGGGCGCGACGAATTGGAAGATCAGTGCCGCCTTAAAATTCGCAACTCCTGGGGACCGCTTGGATGTACAAATCGCAAAGATGGAGTTCTTTGTGATTCCGACGGGACCTCAATATGGGTGACCCGCGAGATGCTTTACCAATATGTTGGTGATGCGGTTTACCTTAAAGATCAAACCGCACCACCAAATTGAAAATTATCGTTTCAGCTGAATGACTTCGTTCAACAACTCATCTGTTGTTGTGATCGTTTTCGCATTCGCCTGAAAGTTTCGTTGTCCCTGAATCAGTTGCACGAACTCAGAGGCCAAATCGACAGTCGAACGCTCCAAGGATTTTGCGAACAACTTGCCTCGACCAGCACGGCCGGGTTGGCCAATTGCAGGTGTACCCGCTTCGCGTGACTCCTTGAATCGGTTGTTACCGACTTTGAACAGGCCTTCCGAGTTTTCAAACTTCGCAAGGACGATTTGTGCCAAATCCGCTGCTTGGCCATTGGAATACAAGGCGGTCAGAAGTCCTTCGTCATTGAATGACAAATTCGTAATCGTACCCGCAGAGCTTCCATCCTGGTTCCAAGAGATGATATCAGAATCACGGCCATACTGTTTCGTTCCGTCGATTCCTTTTCCACCGTCGGCAATCGCATCGCCAAAGTTGAATTTGACTTTTTGATTTTGCAGCGCTCCGCCCGCAAAATTCAAATTGGAATCGGTGATCTCTTGCGAATTCAGTTTGCCATCAACTGTGAAAGTCAATTTTCCCTTTACAACTTCGGCCAATTTTCCTGGCTCGCCGTCTTTCACATCCTTGCCGTCGACCACACCGCGCCATTCCCATTCACGGTCCTTCGTTTTATTGAAGAACGCAGTCACCAGATGTTTGTTACCCTGTGAATCGTACACCTCAATGCCCGTTGCAAAGTGCGAAGTGTAGTAAGGATCTTTGAGGTCAAATTTTTTGGTGGCTTCAACTCGTGAATCCAAGTTCAAATCCATTTTGACTTCTGCCGTTGCTTTCGCAGGAGTCAAAGCCCGTGGGAACTTAATGTCGCCTGCCTTGTTGACGATGCGGCCGCTTTCATCCGTCGTAAATCCTTGCACGCGTTGGTTGTCGTTGGAAACCAAGTAACCCTCACGATCAAAGTGAAAGGAACCGTCACGCGTAAAAGATTGCCCATCGGATCCCTTCAATGTGAAGTAACCATCACCCGAGATCGCCAAATCAGTCACTTTGTCCGTGGAGTCAATATTACCTTGATTCAAGATGGGGTTGACGGCGCCGACCTTTACACCGCGTCCGATTTGGTTACCACCCAAAATGCCTTTGAGGTTCTTAGCGATAATGTCTTGAAACTCGGCACGACTGGATTTGAAACCGGTTGTGTTCGCATTGGCGATATTGTCCGCCGTGACACCCAGAGCTTCACCGTGTGCGGTCAAACCTGACACGCCTGTGTAAAGCGACGATAAAATACCCATAAGACCTCCATGTCTTGTGTCGAAAACTCCACTGCTTCAGTCAATCGGCAGCGGCGCCTTCTTTTGTTTTTTGGAGGGCCCCCTCAAAGAGGACCAGCCCTGTTTTTATTTTTCAATTCAACTTACATAACAATCGTACTGTCGATATTCGTAAACACATTCTCCTTCAATGCATTTTTGTCCATCACGGTCACGACCGTTTTATTTTTCACACTCACGATCAAAGCCGAATCATTCATCAAAATCAGCGAATCTTTCGAGCCCTTGCTGGCCGCGCGCTGAACGGCCTCATTCAAACGTCCCATGTCCTCTTTGCTGAACTGAATCCCACGGCTCATCATGCGCTCGACGGCGTGGTTGCTGAACTTGACAGGCTCAGTGCTAGCGAGAGTTGCGTTCTTACCGGCGGTTGGCGGAAAGCCAGTCTGCAACTGCCCCAAGGTTTCAGCGAAGCTTGGCCCCTTGCCAATCTCGCTTCCCTGATCGAGCCCATTTCCCAAACCACGGAGTTCCGTCGGAGTGGGAGGCTGAAAGTTGTTAATCTTCTTCATATCCATAAAAAGTTAAGCTCCACCACTTGTACGCGCCCCGTGCTGCTTCGCCGACATCGCTTTCGCATCCTTGCTGGTCTCAGGCTTCATCTCTGGCCGGCTTTCAGGTTTGCGAATCACATTCGGTTCACTGCCCGTTTCTTGTTTGAAACGCTCCATCATTCCATTGGACATTCCCACACTGGTCAACATTCCATTGGCTGATTGAGCCGCCTCTGGCGCTCCTTCGTCTTCCTTCTTAACAGTTTCCAACGCTGTGGGTTGTGTTTTCAAGTCCGGCCCGACATTTTTTTGCGCTTTTTGTTCACGATTTAGACTTGGGTCCACAATCTTCTTCACATCTTTGAGCTTCACGGCCTGATTTCCCACCAAAAGCACTGGTCCATCGAGGGTGTACGAGACGCCCGTGATCGTGCCTTCAAAATCGGTTCGCACAGCCAGTTTTTTGCCGGCCGAGTTTTTCGCTTCAATCGCCATTTTGTATTCACCGGCAGGTGCGGCCACTCCGGTTTCAGTTTTACCGTTCCACACCCATTTGTTTTCGCCCGCTTTCAAGCCATGCAATTCCATTTTACGAACGACTTCACCATCCGCATTTTTGACTTTCAAGTCAGCATCCGAGGCATCTTCGCCCACGCTGAAAGAAATTTCGTGATCTTTGTCGCCTTTTTGTCGAATCAGTTTCGCAGAATCTCCCGCGACTGCTTTCCCAATAAAATTCAAAGCCTGAAAACCCTCAGTCGGCTTCTGAGATTTTTGCATCTCAGTCAAAGTGTTGTTCATATTCTGCATCTGCTCGACACTGGAAAACTGCGCCAGCTGCGCTGCCATCTCATGACTTTTCAGAGGATTGGTCGGATCTTGATTTTTCATCTGTGCCAGCATCAGCTTCATGAAAGCTTCTTTGTCCAGCTTGTCGTTGCCCACAGCACGATTCTTTTTGTTCGGATCGATGTAATTGGGATCCGCAATCTTATTGAGAACCTCGCCGACATCTTGGCCATTGAATTTTTCCATGTCAGTGGCGCTGTTGGTGTGATCCATACGGTTCGCTGAAGGACCGCGCGTGATTTCATTCTGAGGAGCATCACTCCAAGATTTGGTTCCTAGTTTTGCGCCGACGACGGACATCCTGTCCTCCTGTTCAAATTGTAGCAGGAGCACCTGCTCCTGCTACATCCGGAAATTCTTTACGCGACCAAATTCAGACCCGAACCACGACCTTCGCCCACATAACGTCGGGCCAAAGCCGGTGCTGGAGCCAAAACCGGGCGTTCCGAGAAAGTCTCGCCAGCCACAAAGTTGGCTCGACGGGGTTGACCGTCTGCGAACTGTTGCTGAGCTTGCCGAGCCTGATCTCGTTGTTGATTCATCTGAAAGCCCCGATCACCACCTTTGAGACCACCACCATCGGCGTTGGCTTGGTTGCCAACATCAACTTTCAGATGGTCAATTTTCAGGTTGTGCCCAGCCAAGGATGTCTTGAGCTCCTTCATGGAAGCTTCAAGAATTTCCTTCGCTTCACGAGTGGAGGCCGACATTTGGACATTCACCTTGCCTTCGAGAACAGTCACTCTCAAATGGATCTCACCCAATCCGTCAGGATTCATTTTCACGATCGCTTCCCCGCCCCCTTTGTGGGCCATCACCTGTGCCTGATTGACGATCTGATCCAGGTTCTGCGTGGGGTGCTGACTGTGAACAACCGGAACTCCTGTGGCCAAGGCTCCCGCTGTGGGATTCAATGGCAACTTCTGGGGTGCTGCGAAAGCCTCAGCTGCAGAGTCGGCGAGAGCCGTCTCCCGATTCGAAGTTGCCTTCGTATCGGAGGTCGGATCCTCTTGATTCTGCCGCCCGAATTGTCCTTCGGACGGGGAGCCTTGCTCTTTTTGACTGGTGGCCCTCACGGCCACACCACCCGCACCGACTGCCACCACTTCAGTGGTCGGAGCCGCCGCGAAGTCAGAGAAGAAAGAAGGACCCGTTTCGGTTTTCCCACCGCGAGTGCTCTTTGCCATTGCAAAAGAGGTGCTCGGCGGCGCATCCGCAATATCCTGGTAACCCGCTGCCACCATCTGCGTGGTCGCACGGCTGCTCTGCAATGAGTTTTGCAAAGCCTCCATGCGGCTTGCCAACTGAGCATTGGCTGCCAAGGATGCAGAATCATCAGCAGACAGCCTCTCCTGTTGGGGCGCAGCCTGTGCTTGCATCGCCATCGCCGAAACATCCAACTCGGCCAAGGCAGCCAAAACGGCCTGGGCCTCAGGTGGACTGTCTGTGTGCGAAGGCAAGGCTTGCAAGGTCTGCATCACGCTTCGCAAGTTGGTCATGTCACGGTCAATATTCCCGTGCAGCTCCTGCGCCAGTGCTTGCAACTGCTGGGTGCTCAGCGACTTCTGCTGAGTTGTCGAAATGACTGCCACCTGCGGAAAAAAAGAGTCCGCCGCTGACTTCGCGGCCGGTCCCTCTTGTTGGCCTTCCGTCATCGCCGTCAGACGCATCTCTGCGCCAGGTGCAATGACAACAGCCGACAGGGTCTTCTCTGGAAGCTGCGCCACAGGCGAAGGTTCCAGCTGTGCCAGCATACTCAAATAAAGAGCCTGTGCCTTTTCCGTCTCTTCCGGAGGCAAATCGAGTTTTTGAATAATCTGTGTCGCCGTTTCATGAGCGGGCTTCGACAAGTCCGTCAGATCCAATTCCGCCATGGCCCCCACGATGCGTTCGGGAGGGATGCTGAATTCACTCTCCATCGAGTCCATAAATTCCAGCATCGCTTTTTGGTCTGTCGTCGCTTTGTCATCCGTTTGCGCCTTGCTGTCCTTGACCATCGCCTTGGCATCGGCTTTGGTTTCAGGTTTGAGCTTGGCGGTGCTTGGAGTCCCGACTCGTTCTTTCGGCATTTTCACAGAGAGGTGTTCTGGCTTTCGGGAGCTGACCTCTGTTTTCCCATCCACTGGGGAATCCTCATGAGGTGCCCGTTCTTCGCGAGGTGCAGCGGCCGGAGGTTTCCCCTCCAGAAGCTTCGCGAACGACTCCGGACCCTGATGCACTGATGTCTTGAGACCTGGCTTGGTCAGCAAAGCATCGGTGTTCCCTGCGCGAGGGGGCCCCGAATCCAACCTGTCTGTCTTCAAAAATCCTCCTTCCTTGGAAGATGAAAGCCTTTTGGCCTTCAGTTATTTCTTTTTGTAACCTGCATACTTCTCGGAAAGCACTTGCGCTTTTTCGGCTTTCACAAGATTCAAAATTTCTGAAGCGGGCTTCTTTTTCATTCGGCCCAAAATTTCAATTGCTAGATCCTCATCCATGGTTTCAAAAATCTTCGCGGCCTGTTGCGGCTTCATGTTGGAATAGATTTGCACCAAGCCTTCGACCTTTTTGTCATCAGCTTGAACACGATCTTCGAGCACGCTGGCAATCTGCCGGCGCGTCGACTCAAGCTCCTTGAGTCGTGTCTGCAACTCTTCCTTCTGTTTGGCGAGCTCAGTCTCCATGCGATTCAGTTCCGCTTCCCGCGCGTCAAGTTCATGCTGACGCTCGTTCAGTTTGGCAAAGTGATTGATCTCCTCGGGTGAATAGTCCTTCTTTGTGGCCTCAGACGGATCGCTCACTTTGTCGTCACCAGCTTTGGCGCCTGCAACTTTTTCGGTCGTTTTTGGCGCGTCTTTTTTGGGAGCCTCTTCGGCCTGTGCTGCACCCATCAAAGACACTTCAATACGCTGCGAGAATTTTTCAATTTCACTCGTGTGCAAGAGTGCCGCTGCCGTCAAGCCAAGACCCAACACGGCCACCGCCATGGCGGCCCACGAGGGCTTTCGCCGCGCCTTGTGCTTCTTTTCACGCAAACGATGTCGCAACTCTTCAACGCGAGTTTTTGGTGCTGTTTTCGAATTTCCTTCGCTGAATCGAGACTGGCTTTCTCGAGACTGTCCTGCTGCCTGTTGCGAGCGGCTCAGAAGGTCCTCACGTTCACCAGCGGCTTTTTTCAATTTGATACGCGGATGCACACCCGGAGTGGTCTTTGCCGCGTGGCGAGCCTGTTTGAAAAACTGTTGATACGGATCGGCCATAGCCTTTTCTTACTCTTTTCTGCGAAAGCGCATGACATTGTTTTCGTCGGTGCGCTTTTGCTCAATTTTGTTCTGCTCCTGCCGAAACTCCTGCTGCCGCTTGTCTTTGAGCCCTTCTATTATTTTATAATCGATTGCCTTGGTCCGCAAAATTTCCCGCAATTCCTCGACCCGCTTTTCAATTTCCTGGATCTTCGCCCGTTGGTGAGTCAGCCGCACGTCTTGACCTTTGAGGTAGTCCTCCACCTGCACCAGACTGGCAGTGGCTTGCCCACCTCGGACTTGGGTCTGGAAGGCGTTTTGCCGGGCTTGAGCCTTGGCCTCGTCCATTTCTTGCAAAATGCTTTTTTGAAAGTTGAGCTCACCAAGGGCCTCCTGAAAATCGCGTTGCGCCAGGTTTTCCAGAGTCTTGCGATAACGGAGGACTGTTTGGAGTGGAAATTTAAATTTCATCCGACCTCCTTCTTACGCGTTGACCAACAAGCCCTGCAAATCGCGCAAAGTTTTGGTCAAGTCCGAGCGCTCGTCAATTCTCTGCCTGAGAAACTCATTGATCCCCTCGATCAGCTTCACTGCCTTATCAATTCGTGGATTGGAGCCGACTTTGTAAGCACCGATATTGATCAAATCTTCTGCCTCTGCATAAGTCGCCAAATTTTCGCGTAGTTTCTGCGCCCACTTTTGATGCTCGGGACTGGTCACAGCCCGCATGACCCGACTGGCACTTTGCAAAATATCGATCGCTGGAAAGTGGCCCTTGTGAGCCAGCTTCCGAGACAGGACGATGTGACCATCCACGATCGATCGCACAGAATCCGCAATCGGATCATCCATGTCATCACCTTCAACCAGCACGGTATAAAGACCTGTGATGCTGCCTTCTCTTTCAAACGAACCTGCTCGCTCCAAAAGACGCGGCAGAGTGGAAAAAACACTTGGCGTGTAGCCACGAGTGGCTGGAGGCTCGCCCGTGGAAAGACCGATTTCTCTTTGGGCCATCGCGAATCGTGTCACAGAGTCCATCATCAGAAGAACATTTTTCCCCTGCGCAGAAAAGTACTCTGCCATCGCCGTAGCGACGAAGGCTCCGCGCATCCGCAGCAATGGAGATTGGTCGCTTGTCACACAGACAATAACTGATCGACTCATTCCCTCGGGTCCCAAATCGTTCTCGATGAACTCACGCACTTCACGGCCCCGCTCGCCAATCAGCGCAATGACATTGACGTCCGCCTTCGTGTTACGAGCCATCATGCCCAAAAGGACTGACTTCCCGACCCCAGATCCCGCCATAATTCCAATTCGCTGTCCTTGCCCAATTGTCAAAGGTCCATTGATGGCCCGGACACCAAGATCCAATGGTGATTTGATCGGCCGGCGATCCAAGGGATTGCGCACATCTGAATAAAGAGAAACCTCTGTCAGGGTCTCCATCTCGACACCACTGTCGATGGGCCGTCCCAAGCCATCCACCACTCGGCCCAGAAGATCCTTTCCGACACGAACGGTGGCGATCTGCTTGGCCAAAACAATCCGCGAACCCAGTGCGACTCCGCGAGCCTCACCCAAGGGCATCATCAACACCGATTTGTCCTTGAAACCGACAACCTCAGCTAAAAACTTCTTTTCACCACTGGCAGGTTCGATTTCACAGATCGAACCGACGCTTGCGCCAGGCAAATAGCCCTTGATGATCATTCCGGTGACTTCGATGACTTTGCCCGAGTCTCGATTGAGATGTGTGTTTGTCACGGCCTGAGTGTACTTGACGAAATCGATCGTCGGCGCAGGAGCCAAATTCGGAAGGTCTTCAACCTCACTCATGCCGCGCCAATCTGATCTTTAATGCGGTACAGATTTTCGGTCATCGTCTCCCACAATTTGCCAACCCGCTCATCAATTCTGGCGTCGATGACTCCGTAGTTCGTCTCGATCACACAGCCCCCTGGCCGAATCGCTTCAGAGGGATCCAACTTGATTCTCTTCAGAAAATCATACTGCCGGCCATTTTCTTTCTTGAGAGTCTCCAGAAATTCAAACTGGGCAGCGCTGACTTGCACAGTGAGTTGTTCATCCAGTTGTGCGTCGGCAATCGCCTGTCGCATAATATTGACCACACACTGATTGTTCACTTCAACTTCGTGATGGGCCAACCTGGTTGCCATTTGAATCGCCAACTTAATCAGGTGAGATTCGTTTTGCTTCAACAGCTCGGACTTCAAATTTTCGATCGTCTGCATCAGTGTGGCAAACGCGGCTAAGCTGCTGTCGATTGCAGCTGTGGATTGCACAAAGGCCTGCTTCCGGCCCTCTTGGAGTCCCAGTTCGTAGGCCGCCTGATAGGCCCCTTCTTGAACCGACTTGAGTTTCTCAAGTGTTCGTTTTTCAACTTCATTTTCGGTGTCCTGAGCGTCAAGCTTGTCCAAACCCGTTTGAATCCGCAGGGTCTCTGACATACGAAAGTCGTTCGCCTTTCGCTTGCGGATCTCCTGAAACTCCATGGCCTGTTGGGGCACACCCAGTTCAAACTTTTTAGGTTTGTACTCCAGGACGCGAACCAAAGGACTGTCTTTCGCGATGATCGACCCACGAGATTCGGTTCGCGGCTGTTCATCACGCGCTGTTGGGCGCGACACCTGATCAGACAAGGGCGTCTCCTTCGCCTCCACGGGCGATTACAATCTTTCCTTCGGCTTCGAGTCTTCTGGCCGCATTGACAATCTCCTGCTGGGCCGATTCGACATCGGACAGTTTTGATGGAGGCATATTCGCCAGATCTTCCCGCAACATTTCCGCTGCACGAGCCGAAATATTTTTGAAAATCTTGGATTTGATTTCCTCGCTGGCCGTTTTGAGTGCCAACAGAAGTTTTTCGTTTGGAATTTCCTTCATCAACGACTGAATGCCGCGGTCATCAATCTTGGCGATGTCGTCAAAGACAAACATCAATTTGCGGATTTCCTCTGCCAAGAGAGGATCTTTTTCCTCGAGGCGGGACATAATCGAAGTCTCAGTGTTTTTGTCCATCACGTTCAACATCTCAGCCACTGGTTGCACACCACCAAGGGCCGCCTGCTCAACGGTCGACATCGACGCCAACTCTTTTTTCAGGACCTGATCGATATCTGCGATCAGCTCCGGAGCCACGTGCTCCAAATTGGCCATACGCAGGACAACTTCGGATTGCAAAGCCTCTGGCAGTCGTTTTAAAACCTCACCTTTTTTCTCAGGTTCCAGGTGGGCCAACACGACAGCGACCGTTTGTGGGTGCTCGTTCAAAAGGAAGTTCGACAAAGACTTGGCATCGACCATCTCGAGAGATTCCAAAGTACGGGCACCGCCTGTGTTGACGTTCACACCACCCAAAATGGCTCGCGCCCGTTCTTCACCAAGTGCAGTCACGATCGCATCTTTGCTGCCGGGACGCTCGGAAAAGATGTAGTCTTCAGACTCACTGATCAGTTCATAGAACTCTTCAAGAACCTTCTTCGCCACATGGACCGGGACAACGCGGTACTTTGCCATCACATTGAGAGTTTTGCGGATGTCGGTGTCGTCCAAGCTTCGAAACAAACCCCGCACGGAATCAGGTCCCAAGTAATTGACCAAAATGGCCGCCTTTTCGAAACCTCGCAGAACTTCGTACTCAAGATTTTCAGGCTTAATCAACTTCAGTGCCATCGGTTACTCCCTTCGGACCAGCCACATACCAAACGCATTTGAAACTTTTTCCTCGTCGCCTTCCATGATCGCCATGATGCGCTCTTTGAGAAGCTCACTTTCAGCCTTGTCAGGATCAATCGCCTCTTCGAGCACCGGCAACGCCGCGGTCATTCCTGGCAAGCTGTTGTCCACAGACTGCAGGTCTTCCAACTCTTCAATTGTCCTTGGCAACATGTCCTCAACCGAATCTTGAAAGCTGTCCGTAATCCACTGCATGAACGGACGCACGACAATGAAGAAAAAGAGCGCCAATGAAAAGCCCAACAAAGCCCACTTGAAAAGAGAGTGCAGCAGCTTTTTGCGTTCAAGTGATGTCAACAGGCGCTCAGCTTCTGAAAAATCCTCAGGAACAAAACGAATGTTTTCGATTTTAACAGAGTCGCCGCGGGCGGCATTGAATCCGATGGCCGACTTCACAACAGATTCGAATTTGGCCAACTCTTCCGGAGTGCGTGGCTGCCATTTGTTTTCAGTGGTGCCATCGTCTTTTGTTGTGATTTGATCGACACCATCGACCAAGACGGCGACGCTAATTTTTTCAAGATTGCCGGCTGCCTCTTTGATGTTACGGACAGTTTTGGGAACATCGTAATTGACGGTCTTGATTTCTTTTTTCACGTCCTGCTTGAAGCCCACTTGATTGGCATCTTCAGCCCCCGGCAGATTGGAACGTGAACCGGGAACCCCCGCTGCATTGGTTCTTGAGCCCCCCAAGCTTTCCTCTTCGGACTGCTGGGACCGAACTGCGGTTTTTTCAGGGTCGACCGTTTCTTCAACCGCAGAGGTGATCTTGTTGTTGAGGGTGGCTTCGACCCGTGCGATCACCTTGGCCTGTCCAACAACTTTCGTCAGCATGGCCTCGATGCGGGATTCAAGGTCACCTTCTACTTTTTTCTTCAGATCCATGATCTCGGAGCTCCCAGCTGTGGTGCCGTCCGTCGCCCGAGTCAGCAGCTTGCCGCGATCGTCGACGACGCTGACTTTTTCAGGCTCCATCCCCTCGATTGCATTCGACACCAAGTATTGAACTCCACGCACCTGGTCTGGACTCAAGCTTTTTCCGGGATAAAGCTCCAAAACAACTGAAGCCGTGGGATGCCCGCCTTCTTCCATAAAAGTCTTTTGTTTCGGCAAAGCCAAAATGACTTTGGACTGTTTGACGGCGGTCAAAGTGTTGATGGCACGCATGAGCTCGCCCTGAACGGCACGTTGGTAGTTGATCTTTTGGGCGTAGTTGCTCATTCCAAAATCTTGTTTTTCAAAGATCTCAAGTCCGACACTGCCGATCTTGTTGCTCCCCACCTCGGCCATCAAAGACATCTCTGTCGCGTGCAAAAGCTCTTTGGGCACTGCGACCGTCTTGCCGTCGTCTCGCAATTGAAATGGCACATTCTTTTGGTTTAATTTCTCGACGATCATTGAGATCTGATCACTTGGCACATTGGAGAGCAGCACGGCGTAATCTTTGCCGCTGACCATGATGACCATCACGATCATTGCTGCAAATGCAATCATGCTTGCGGCAATGACACTCATTCGTTTGGTCGGCCCCAGATTCTTAAAATAATCTCGGAACTGAACTACGATGCTGCCAAATACTTTATTCAAAACTCCCCCTCACATCAAACCTGCATTTTCATAACTTCTTGATAAGCATCAATAATCTTATTGCGGACCTGAACCATCAAGCGAAGTGCGATATCTGCTTTTTCAGTCGCAATCATCACATCCGCCACATTGTCAGTGCGACCAGTCGCCAAATTCTGTGCGGCCTTGTCGGAACTGACCTGCATGGTGTTCACATTTTGAATCGCATCTTGAAGAGTGTCTGCAAATGATTTGGCCGGTCCACCACCAGAGGCCGGTGCGCTCGGCGACAGTCCATTGTCGTTGATCGACAACGATTTGGAGTCTCGCATCCCGCCAGATTCCAACCATCGATTTCCTGCTGAAACTGTAAAACCGTCCATGGTTTCACCTGCTCCTGTGTGAGTTTAAGTCTAAACGACTATCGTCCAATTTCCAATGAACTCATGGCCATATCCTTCGCTGCCTGCAAAGCCGAGACGTTGGCCTCGTAGGACCTCGTGGCCTGAATCATATTGGTCATTTCTTCCATCATGTTAATATTGGGATACGCCACATAGCCCTCTTCATTCGCATCGGGGTGATCGGGCTCGTATTTCAAAAGTGGGGCCTTTCGGTCGGAGACGATATCAGTCACTTGGACACGTTGAATGTCCGCTTTCGGTGAATTGACGCCTAAGATTTCTCCGAAATTTCGCGTTTCGGGCATGGATTCAAAGACAATGTCTTTGCGACGGTAAGGACCGCCCTCTGGGCTGCGCGTGGTGTTGATGTTGGCGATATTGGACGAAATCGTGTTCATACGCAGGCGCTGCGCCGTCATACCGCTGGAAGCCACTCGAAAACCACTCATAAAATCAGACATATTTAACCTCTATCGCCCTTCTGAAGCGGCATAGCGCAAGGCTGCCAGTTTTTTGTTAATCAACTGCAGAGCAGCTCGGTACATCACGGTATTCTCTGCCAAATTCGACATTTCACGTTCCAAATCAACGGTGTTCCCATCGTTGTTCACGGCCGCTTCTGGATTGTCATAAATATCGGGACGGGATTTCTCAACACCGCCACCACCGACTGAAAAATGTTCACCATGCGAGGTGCTCATGCCACGGACACCGTCGATGTCCAAGGCGCGAGCTAAGGCCTCTTCGAAGTCCATTTTCTTGGCGTGGTAATTGGGAGTTTCTGCATTGGCAATGTTCGATGAAATAAGATTGTGTTTCAACAAACGCATGTTCAAGGAGGTCGCAAGAGCTGACGTTGTTTTGTCGAATATTTCACTCATTCGCTACTCCTTTTTGCTCATAGCGGGAATCCGTTTGATGTATTTCTTGTAGTCATCGTTCCAACTGGAGTTCTTCAGCTGCTCCTGAGCAAGCTCATACCAAATCGAAGCTTTCTCGTTTTTCAGGCCGGTCCAGATTTCGTTGGCTTTGGCAAGTTCGCCCTTTTCGAAGAAAATCTTACCCAGTTGGTAGCGATAGGAGGACAAAGGCCACTTCTTTTCATAGTTGTCCAAGAGGGCCTGTAACACGGGTGCCGCTTGCTCAGGCTTTTTCGTTTGAATCAAAAGATCGCTCATTTTTTCCAAAGCTTTTTCATGAACTGACGCCGGAACCAATCCCCCGGAATCCTGCATCAATTGATCGATGCGCCGGAAAGACTTGAGAGCCTCATCCGTTTGACCTGATTTGACCTCAAGCTCGCCCAATTGCAAATAAGGCGGCGCCACCAATTCAGGGATACCTTTCCATGTTCGGATCAATTCGCTCAAGTAGCGTGAGGCTGAAATCATATCGCCCTTTTTTTCCAACAGACGACTGGCCAGTTGCACGCGTTCGATTTGCTCAGGCTCGGACAACAATTCGGGTTTTTGAATTGTGCGCATCGTTTCGTAAGCCTTTACATCCTGACCCAATCGAGCTTGAGTCACGGCCAGCCGCAAGTTCAAGGCATCGACTGTTGGCAACTTTTCGCTGGAGCTGCGCGCTTTCAGTTCCGCCGGATCGCGAACACCCATCAGGTGATTCAAAGAATCCCGATAGAGGCGCTCGGCTTCTTTCGGATCGCCGGCTTCCTCAAAAGCCTTGGCCACGAAGTACTGGGTGTCGATGCGCTCAGTTCCCTTCAAACGATTGTTGGCATATGTCGAGTGCGTTTTGAGAGCCTCCAAGTACTGTCCGTTCGCAACTTGGTCTTGAATTTTCGCATTGATGTCACGCACGATTTGGTTGCTCAGAAATTGGGTGTCAGCTGTCGTTGGGTTGGCTTGATAGTACTTCGTCAAGACGTCGATGGCTTTGTCGTATTCTTTGCGATTGGCAAAGCCTTCTGCGATGAGCACGTTTGCGAACTGTTCGATCCCCGGCAGCTGGGATTTTTGCGTGATTTCTTTGACCTCATTCACGGCCTTCTCAACTTCTTTGTCCTTCATGCCGGCCATTCGGCCTGTCAACAGACGCAACCTTGCAACGGCAGCACTGGGGCTGTCGCCATAGCGAAAATAAGTTTCAAGGTAAGCACCCATGACTTTTGCGGAATCAGCACCTAAAAGATGCAGCAACTCCCCCACGCGAGTCATCGCGAATCCCGCATAGGTGTGTTTGGGATAGAGTTTGAGAAAATTCAAATAAGTGGTGAGACTTTCTTTTGACTTTTTCTGTTCGAAATAGGCAGCAGCCTGATTGTAATACGCATTGGGATATGAGCCAGCACCCTCGGGATATTTCTCGATCGCTTTCTGGTAGAACTCAATGGCCTTGGGATAGTCACCGCGCTGAAACTCAACATCGCCACGCAGGTAGGCCGCAGCGACTTGGTACTTCTTTTGAGTCCCCTCCTGCTCAATTGCAGCATAAAGCTTTTGGGCTTCATCATACTGAGCCAGAGTCCCAAATGTTTTGGCCATCGCCAGGCGGGCCAGATCACGGTTCGGTGATTGAGGCCGATCTATAATATGCTGCTGGAACAAACGCAAAGTGCCCAACACATCGCCGCGATCAAGACTGGCATATCCCATCAACATTTTGGTTCGTTCCATCAAAGCCGATTGCGGAAATTTTTGCAGGGCCTGTCGGTAACGCAGCATCGCGAGCTCAAAGTCGCCCTGCTGTCGGTCCTGCTGCCAGAGTGAGAAATAGGTGTCGGCCCACATGAACCAGATGACTTCATTGTACTGGGAATCAGGATATTTCTCAGTGAACCAGTTCACCGCCTTCAAAAAGACATTGTAGCGTTTATTTTCAAAAAGGGTCAGAAGCAGTCGGGCTTGTTTGTTCTCTTCGCTGTCCTGGGGATGAATTTCGTAGAGTGGGGCCTGTTCGCGGATCATCTCCAACATTCCATCTTCCACTTTCAGCATCGGAAAGTGCACGTAGGTGTTTTGCTGTTGCGCAAGAGCAGGATCCTCTTTGATTTCGTAGTCCTTCATCTTGAATCGCTCAAAAAGAGGATCACCGCCGTCAAAAATTCCACTTTGATTGGCGCCAGCCACGGCTTCAGAAGTTTCGATGGGTTGCCCTGATACGGCGCCATTCTGCGCAATTGTCAGATGATCGGCGGTGGTGGGCTGGCGCTTGATCGCAGCTTTCACCTGCGCCACTTTTCCTGTTTGAGACTTCGCCGCCTTCGGGCCTGTCTTTTCTTTCGGAGCCGAGTTTTCAACTTTCTTGTCAGAGGCGCGTTGTAATTTTGGAGCGCGAAAGAAGTCGACAATCAAGCGCGAGGGTTGGTCCGTCAGATAGTCAAATGCTTCCCAGTCGCTGTCTGTGACTTTGACGACCAAAACATCACGGCCATCACTGCCATTGTGACGAATCGCCAGCGACTGCACTGTTGGACTGTGGAAGGCCTTTAGCTCTTCCGTTGCTGCTGGAGACAACGTTGGAACTTCAATTTCAAAGACCATTCCTTTTTTCTCGGATCGCTTTTCAAGATTGTAGTCCCATTGGGTTTGCCCCTGCAGCTCCAGGTGAAGGGTCTCCCCGACTTGACTGAAAT
>Ga0209067_10000969_pt1 | contig 18062 bp, 15 predicted proteins | sample ColStrG_CSR_2013_FD_187199 | JGI IMG/M metagenome (GOLD analysis project Ga0209067, IMG submission 187199) | Freshwater sediment microbial communities in response to fracking from Pennsylvania, USA - Cold Stream Run_MetaG_CSR_2013 (SPAdes)... | ecosystem: Environmental > Aquatic > Freshwater >...
CTCCGGGTTCTCCAGGCCGATCTGGTATGGGTCCACGGTGAAACAGTTCACGCCCAGAACCTGGTGGAACAGGCGCAGGAGCCGCACGTAGAGCCATGCTGATTCGCCCTCGCGGAACGTGTAGTACAGGTTGAAACCCACCTCGGCTCGTTCGAACAGCGAAAGCAGCTCCACGTAACCGGCCGGCACGCCATTCTTGAAAAACACGCCGGCATGGTAGGCGCGGAGCGGCAGGCGCCACTCCGGCGGCACGCCGAAGAAGAAGACATCCACACCGCGGCCGAACTCGGCGTGGTAAACCGCTGAGTGGTCGGGGTGGCTGAAACCGTAGAGTTCGCGGTAACGCATGCTGGAGGTGTCGAGAATCAGGTCGAGGATGGGTAGGGCCTCGTTGCGGGAAAGACGCCTGACCGGCAGCGGCGGCGCTTCCAATTCGTCTTCCAGCGAAACATCGCCGCGGCGCAGCAGCGGCTCCCGGTGATAGAACAGCTTGCGCCCTCGCAGACGCAGGCGCGATCGCGAAGTACGCGCCGTGCCGATATCCCATGTGATGGGCAGTTGCATGGCGTTCCAGGCTTCGGCGCGCTCGCGCGGCGCCAGCGGCAGGGCGTCGAGGCGCTGCAATAGCCAGGCCAGATCGCTCATGCCTCTAGGGCGCATCGCCGCGACCCACTGGCGGAAGGGCACGTGAGCCTCCACCGGCCAATCTTCGGCCAGTAGAGGCAGTAGTTTCGATAGAGTCGGGCCGAGGTCGGCGGTCTCATCGTGGCAATCCCACGCGATTTCGACGTTCTTGGGATGACGCGCGGCCAGGCCCCGGACCACTTCGTAGCTGAAGACCGCGGTAAGCGAAGTGCCGGCGATGCCGGAGACCTCGGGCTCCTGAAACGCGGAAGGATCGACGCCCGCCACCCGGTCGGCGAAGCCGAAGAGAATCCGGTCTGCAAGTCGCCCAACGGCGCCATTGAGCGGATAGGCGCGGAGAAACAGCAGCGTTTCGTGCAGCCGGATCAGGGCCGCGGGCTGGTGGAAACGGGACGCCGCAATTGAACGGAGCAGGTTTTCCAGTTCGCCCGAACGTGCAGGATCAAAACAGCTCTTCCACTTGTCCAGGCGGTCCAGGAGGTTGAGGGACATTGCGTTGAGGTTAACGCAGATCGTGACGGTGCGTGAGGAAGGTAGAGGGGCAACCATCCCAGGTTGCCCCACAGTGAGTGCAGGCGTTAACCCAGCATTTTCCAAAGAAGAAACAGCACTCCGGCGGCGAATCCAGCGCCGGCGTTGAATTCCTTGTTCCTTAGATAAAGCTCGGCCCGGAAAGGATTCGCATTTTTTTGCGCCGCCGGATGGAGGCGGGGCCAGAGCGCCGGAACCTGCCCGGCATAAGCCGCATACTCGGGAAAAATGGCGCGTAGGTGCTGCTCTTCCAACTGGATCACCGGGAGATAGACAAACAGAAAGACCGCGGCGAACAGCGCTCCCAGCCCTACGCTGCGCGATGCGATAGCCAAGCCGGCCGCCACCGTCAAGGTGCCGACGTAGAGCGGGTTCCGGGTATGAGCGTAAGGGCCGCCCGTGGCAAGTTCCTTGTTCTTAGCCAGGCAACCCGCGGCCCAGGCTCGCAGGGCCAAACCGAGCACCGAGATGGGCAGACCGCAGGCCAGCGACCAGGGCGTGGGATGCGAAAACCAGGCGAACACCACCACGATGAGGAAGCCGCTGGGCACGCGAAGTTTGGCCACGGCGTCGGCGTACGGCTTGGGGAATTGGATCATCAGGCCAGGCTTCCCGCGCGATGACGCCGCTCGGCCAGCAGCGGCTTCAAGGCTTCAAAGACTTCATCGGGGGAGACTCCCTGCATACTGTCCGAAACCTCCTCGCCGCGCTTGTAGGTAGTGGCGGCCGCAGCCAGGCGCAAGACCTTCATCGAGCCGCCATACGGCCCGTTGCGCGCCGGATCGGTGGGGCCGTAGATCGCAACCCCTGGCTTGCCGAGCGCGGCGGCCAGATGCATTGGCCCGCTGTCGACGCCCACGACCGCAACGGCCCGCCGCGTGGCGTCGATCAGGCCGGGCAGATGGGACGCGTGCGGCACGGAGTCCTCAACTGTCACCGACACATCCGGCGGGAGATTCAAAACCAAAGGAACGCCGAGTTCGCGCCTCAAGCGCGAGGCCAGGGTTTGGTAGTGCTCGATGGGCCACTGTTTGGATCGCCAGCCGGCCAGCGGAGAGGCCAGGACGAAATCGCCATCCGGGAGAATGCCCTCGGGCTGGCCCGGCGGAATCGGGAACGTGCGCAGCAGGCTGGATGCGCCTGCGCCCGCGGCCAGGTCGAGGTTCTTATCCACCACGTGCGCGGCGTGGCTCAGGATCTTACCGGAGTAAAAGAGAGCCGCAGCCGGTTCGCGGAGTTGCGACTGGTGGAAGCCCAAGATGCGTTCGGGCCGTGCGGAGGCGGCCGCTAGCGCGGATTTCAGCAGGCCCTGGAAATCCACGGCGAAGTCGTACCGGTCTGCACGCAACACGCGCCAACTCCCCAACAAACCCGTCAGCGACTTGCGGCGCAGCAGCACCACGCGATCCACGAATGGGTTGCCTTCGAGCAGAGCGGTCCATTGCGGTTCCACCAACCAGGTCAGGTGCGATCCCGGAAAGCTGTGCTTGAGCGAAGCAGCGGCGGGCAAGGTGTGAATGATATCGCCCATGGCGCCCAACCGCACCACGAGGATGCGGGGGCTAGAGGCTTTGGCGGTCTCGGACATGCTCCCTCAACTGCCGGGAGCGGCGTTCGTCCGCCGCTTCCAGGCGCACCAGTTGGGATGGCGGAAAGGCTGCAATGATGCGGTCGAGATCCCGATCGTCCGCGGTCACCACGTAGTCTACCACGCGTAACGCGGCCACCAATTCGGCGCGGGCGCGTTGGTCGAGAAGCGGGGCTGTGCCGGGCAAAACGATCGCCAGAAGCGGCCGGGCAGGCGCCAGTGCACGGGCCCGCTGGAGGTCTCGGACGTGTTCGGCGCGGAGCACATCGAAGTAGCCGGTGACCACGGTAGGGGGCATCGGAAGTTGCAGAGCGGCGTCCAGAGTCAGAATTTTGCTTCGTGTGTCCACGCGGGGGCGGTTTCCTCCCAGAGTTGCAGCGCCGCGGCCGCAACGCGTTCCGAAGTGACTGCGGTCATACAGCGGTGATCGATGGGGCATTCCCGGAGCAGGCAGGGGCTGCACTCGGCATGTTCGCGAATCACCCGTGCCAGGGGGCCGGTGGGGCCGGTGGTGGTGTCGTCCGTAGCGCCGAAGACCGCAATCGTGGGTACACCCAGAGCGGAGGCGACATGCATGGCGCCGGAATCGTTGGTTAGAAAGAACCGGCAGGCGGCAGCCAGGTCGATGAACTCACGGAGGCTGGTGGCACCGGCGAGGTTGCGAACATCGATGCGGGAGCTCCGCAGTTGGGCAGCCACAGTTTCACATAGAGGCTGCTCCGAAGCAGAGCCGAAGAGGAGAACCGCCCTACACACAGGCGAGAAGGCCTGTGCTACTTCCGCAAAGCGTTCCGGCAGCCAGCGCTTGGCATTTCCATAAGCGGCGCCGGGGCTGATGCCGATTGCCGGTCCCGCAATGCCGAGCGAAGCGATGTGGGCGGCGCCGGCCTCGCGCGCCTGGCTGATGCCGTCCAACCGGATGGCATCGGTTTCGGGAAAGCGCTCCATCATGCCGGCGCGGCGCAAGAGTTCCAGATAGTAAAAGCGCTCATGCCGCGGGATTTCGCCCGGCTCGGGGACCGTGACGGCGCGCGTCAGCAGCCAGCCGCGGCCGTCGCGGCTGTAGCCGATGCGCTCGGGAATACCGGCGAGCCAGGTGACGAGCGCCGCGTCGAAGGCATTCTGCAGCAGGATGGCGGCATCGAAGCGCTCGTGACCCAGGCGATGGGCGAATTCGCGTTTGGCGCGCAGGCCTTTTTGCGCCGGGTAGGGGATCACGCAGTCGATGCAGGATTCGCGAGCGTAAAGGTCGCCCACCCAGGGCCGGGCAACCACTGCGATGTGGGCGTGCGGAAAGATGTGGCGAATGGCGCGGATGGCGGGTAGGGACATGACCGCGTCGCCGAGCCAGTTGGTGGCCCGCACGCACAGCCGGGACACGGACGAGGGGTTGAAGGCCACTGCATTTCAGGATAGCAGCGGGCGCTGGTCCCAGCCCTGGAAGGTTCTCCGGGCTTCCCCAATACTTCGGCCAGCGAGATCCAGTCTCGGGAGGCCCATTTGTCTGGAGCCTCCGAGAAAGACACAGGCCCGGTGTGGCGATAAACCGTCAACTTGGATTTGTAAACGCTACGCCGTCAGGCAGGATCTAAACCTCCGACCGCAAGGTATCAGCGTCGGGCATCATAGATCAAGAGGTCCGCTGCCCACTTCCGGATCGCGTGGTCCGGAGTGATACTGAAGCGAGTAGTTTGCGAAGCCCTCAGTTTGTTCTCACAGGCAGCACTGGGTTTATTTCTTGCCCTTTATTCGGCCTTGGTGGAACCGTACTCCGAAGGCTGCGGGGCATCGCCCCGGATCTGGCGGATGAAGACCGGAACTTCCAGATTCAGCAAGTCGGCCCGGTCGATCTGGATATAGTGTGTGCTCCGTTGGGCGATGATTCGGCGCGATCTCGACGAGAGATTCTTCAGGCCCTCCTGGAGGCTGGAAGCTTTTGCGCGGGCGTCCTCTGAAAGCGTGGGTAGCTTGACGTTTGGATCTTGCGAAAAGATCAGGATCGGCAGATCCCCAAAAGTACTGGTATTCATGACTTCGCGGACCGATGGCTCAAAACCCTCGAGTTCGCGGCTGTAGATGGCGGCATAGGAAGGGTTACAGTAGTTGTCGGCTTGATACCAGCCGGCATACGCCTCCATGCCGGAAGGCGGGGTCGCTCCACATCGGCCGGCCAGACGTACGACGCCCAGCGTCACGAGCGGCTTGATCCAAACCACTTGGCGTAAGAACTGCGCGAAGACCTTGCGCATTCCTTGAATTAGATCGGGGGTCGCTCCATCCACGAAGACCACTCCTCCAATGTCTTGGCGATACTTCGAAACGTATACCCGCATGTGCAACCCTGCGATGGAATGACCCATCAGAACGATGGGGCCGGAGATCCGCGCGGCCGCAAGCAAGCCGTGCAACTGATCCGCGATGGATTCGGAGTCGCGCGGACCCGGTCGCGGATCGCTCCAGCCCAATCCGGCGCGGTCGTAGGAACAGACCCTAGTCAGCTTCGATAATTCCGGCTGTACCTTCCCCCAGATGCGCGAATCGTCACCCAGACCCGCTTCGAGGATTACTGTAGGCGCGCCCGTGCCCGTGCAATACAAGTGCATGCTGAAGCCATCAACACGGTATAGCTTGCCCGGCGGCGGATAGACGGCTCGGTAATGCTGGAAGGCCCAGTGGTTGTAGACCGCAGCGCAGGCGAGTACGAAAGCCAGCAGAAGAATAACTCCCAGGAAGGAGCGGCCTACGATTCGGCCCCACCGACGTCGCGCTCGCGGCAAGGCGGTGGCTGGCTGCATGGTTGCAGTATGTCAGGTTTTGCGGTTTGGAGCACGGGACTGGACTTCCCCCCACGCACACCCCCAAAGACGGGACTGGACCGACTGATCCGCCGTCGGCGGCCCAATGGAAAGAAAGACCACATATCATTCCCAACGCAGGCAGACGCCCTTCCGCCGGGTCGAGCGCTACAATGGGTCTGTGCAATTTAGCAGTATGAACAAGATCAATTGGTCCCGCGTGCTCCTCTGCGGACTGCTAACCGGGATCGTTTGGATCATACTTGGCGCTGTGGTCACCGCGGTGCTCGGCCGGGATTTCGCCGCCCTGCCCAATAACCATCTTGGTGCGCCCACGCCCGGCTTCGTCCTGGTCAATGTTGTGATTGATCTGCTTGAAGGCATTTCCATTCTGTGGCTTTATGCCGCCATCCGGCCGCTTTATGGCCCCGGCGCGAAGGCCGCAATCATAGCGGCTTTTGCGTGGTGGTTTATAGTCAGCTTGGGAGACGCCACGTGGTGCTCCTTCGGCCTTTTTCCGCCGCCCACTGTCATTCCGCTGATGATCGGAACCCTGCCGGCCCTCATCCTGGCCACCATCGCCGGGGCCAGGCTTTACAGGGAATAGACGTGCCTTTTGTCGAACTCTGCGGTGCGCGCGCGCTCACCTTTCGATGGAAGATAAGCACATATTATCCCCCATGGCCGTCGCGCGGTCACGATCTCCAATCCACGAGTAAGGCGTGATACGGACAACTGGATCGTTTCTTAGTGGCAATTCGGTGGCCCTGTGTTGTTATCGCTCGGACAGCAGTCCACGAATTGCGTCGGCGTTCTGTTCCACGGTCCGGCCCGCAGTGTCGATAACGAGATGTTCGCGGTCCCACGGATGATATTCCCGACCCGCCACTTCTTCCCACGTTGGCAACTTCAATCCAGGAATGTCCGTGATTCGCGTTTCCACTCGGCGTCGATGTTCGTCAACATCGGAGCACGTTACCTCGATTTCAATCGCCCTGACCTGCACGCGGTTCGCCACGCCGACCCAAGCCTCGCGAGTGACGTGAAGCGGATTCACTGAGTCCGCAATCACCGTTCTACCATTTCGGAGGTTATCCTCGGCGACTGCGTAGGCGACTCGGTAGCCTGCATCGTTGAGAGGCTGGCTAACGACCCCGGAAGCCCGGATGGCTTGCTCGATCGAATCGATACGCAGGTGTACGGCGCCGATGAGGCGGGCCAACTCCCCCGCGATGGCCGTCTTTCCCACGCCTGGCAGGCCGCCTAAGATTATTATCATCCTATACAGCCGGCCCCTGGTTCGCGCTTCACTTCCACATCGTGATTGTATCCGGTCATTCGCCTGGGCCACCATCTCGACCGCCTCATCAGAATCCAGTTGGGAAGGGGGCGACTACTGGAGCCGCTAACCTGATAGGCCAGCAACTGGACCGAGCCGTTGAGGATTCCGTGATCGTGCGGCTCAAGGACGGATAGACGGCTGAAATTTCCTATGTTACAACCGTTGGGGTCATATCAGCATACATAATATAATGACGTTTGTCCGCCGCTCTCTCACGTGATGTGGCCGGCGGCTGCCGGACAGGCCGTTGTGAAAGAAGCTCCTTCACCAGCAGCCGGAGATCGTTGGTTCTCCGGCAGGCTCCGCGGGGTGGCGCTGGCGCTCGCGTTCTGGATTACGCTCGGTTTGGGATTCAGCGCGGTCGCGCGCCTGGCGATTCCCGACGCCTCCTGGACCTACGCGATTCAGGGCGTGCTGCCGCAATGCTGCGCCTGGGCGCTTATCACGCCCATCATTCTCGCTGTCGACGGCCGACTGCTGCGCAACATGGAGCTGGGTTGGCGGATTCTGAGTCAGGTCTTTCTCGCACTGTTGCTGCTACCGATTCTGATGAGCACCGATTATGCGATCCGGAAGGCCCTCCACGCCCCGTGGCTCCCGGCGTCGTTGTGGGAGAGCTTCGCGCAACAGTCGATTAGCTCCGCGGCGGGCTACGCCATTATCGTTGGGGTGAGCATGGCCCGCGGCTTCCGTGCCGAGGCTCGCCGGAGCGACGACGAGGCCTCCCGCCTCGCGCTACGCGCCGCGCAATTGGAACGCCAGTTGGCCGAAGCCCGGTTCCAGGCCCTGCAGTCACAGCTCAACCCCCACTTCCTGTTCAACGCTCTCAACACCATCAGCGCCTATACCGAAACGGATCCGAGAGTGGCGCGCCAGATGATGGCCTGCCTCGGCAAGCTGCTCCGGGCCTCCCTCGATCATGCAGGACGCGCGGAGGTCGCGATCGCCGACGAACTCGCGTTCCTCGAGGACTATCTCACTATCGAGCGTCTCCGCTTCGAAGGCCGGCTGACCGTCGATGTTCGCGCCGGAGAAGGCACGCGCGGCGCCCTCGTTCCGAGCTTCATCCTCCAGCCGCTCGTGGAGAATGCGATTCGCCACGGCGCCGGCGTTCTACGGCGTCAGTGCCACATTCAGGTGTCGGTATGTCAATTCGGCGCCCGATTGATCATCCGTGTCGAAGACGACGGCGCCGGATTGCCGGAAGGTTGGCGCCTCGAGGACCACGCCGGCGTCGGGCTGTCGAACATCGCGAGCCGCCTGAGAGAGCTCTATGGCTCCGAGCAGGCGTTCGCCGTGTCGCCGCGTCCGGAAGGCGGCGTGCGGGCCGAGACCGCCATCCCCCTGCATTGGGAGACGGCCGCGCCGGTGGGGTCCCTCCACACGGAGGCGCTATGAACCGGGCGCTCCGTGTCCTGATCGTTGATGACGAGAAACCCGCTCGGGCGCGCTTGATCGCGCTCCTCGAACGCCAGCCCGACGTCGAGCTTGCCGGCGCCTGCGATAGCGCCGAGGCCGCGCTGGACGTCCTCTCAAAAGCCGCGGCCTTAGGGGCGCCGGTCGATATCCTCTTCCTCGACGTCCAGATGCCCGAAGTGGACGGCTTTGCCATGCTCGATTCGCTCTGCGCGATGCCGCTCAGGCCGATGCCGGTGGTGGTCTTTGCGACCGCCTACGACGCCTATGCGCTCCGTGCCTTCGATGCCCACGCGGTCGATTATCTGCTCAAGCCGTACAGCGACGAACGTTTCGAGACTGCGCTCTCCCGCGCGGCACAGATCGCGCGAAGTGAAGAGGCCGGACCGGTTGCCGATCGGATCGAGGCCCTGCTGAACGCGCTTGCGCCGCCGCCACGCCGAGATTGCCTGGACCGGCTCGCGCTGAAAGAACGCGGGCGTGTCCGGCTGATCGACGTGACCGACATCCGGTGGATCGCCGCCACGGGCGTGTACGTCACCATCCATACGGCGCGCGAACAGTATCTCCATCGCGAGGTCCTCAGCCGCCTGGAGGCGCAGCTCGATCCGCGCCGCTTCGTCCGCATTCACCGGTCGCACATCGTCAACTTCGATTTTGTGCACGAACTGAACCAGGACGCGCACGGTGAGTACGAAGTAATCCTCGAAGACGCACCGCCGTTGAAGGTGAGCCGGATGTACCGATCGAGGATCGAGGAGCGGATCCATCAGCGGCTGTAGCCATCATTCATAACACCTCGCCCGTGGTTTACCACACGATACCGTGATCCGTCACAAAGATCTTCGGCATGCCCCTGCTCCTGTCGTACACTGCCGGTGACGGTGGAGTTCCACTGTAATTCGCGTTGAGGACTGAAGCAATGCATCGATTCACACAGGTAGGAAGCAGGGCTCTTCGATTGTTCCCGGTTGTGCTGGCCTGCGGCAGCTTCGCTCAGGCCCAGTCCAACGTTCAAGTGTTTGCGTTGAACAACACCACGGAACTGGCCCTGGTAAGAACCAAAGCCGAGATCGTCGAATACATGGGACGTAAAGCCGTGCGCCTCACGAAAGATATGGCGGACGGCTTTGCCATGTTGCGGGGCACGGACTTTCAGGATGGAGCCATCGAGGCAGATATTGCCTTGAAGACCACGACGCCGCCTGGCGTGAGAATGCCTGGCTTCGTCGGCATCGCCTTTAGAGCGCGACCCGACGCCTCACGCTACGAACTCTTCTACCTGCGGCCGGGCAACTCGAATTCGGACGACCAGGCGATGCGGAACCATTCCGTGCAGTACACCTCGGAGCCGGACTTCCCCTGGTACAACCTGCGCCGGGCGTGGCCCTGGCTCTACGAGGCCCATGCAGACCTGGCTATGGAGACCTGGACGAAAGTGAGGATTGAGGTCAAGGGCCGTTCTGCCAGACTCTATGTCAACGGATCCGCGCTGGCAAGCCTCGTCGTGGACGGATTGAAGGGCCAGGATTTGCGAGGCGGCGTGGCGCTGTGGGGTTATGCGGGCGAGGAGGCGTACTTCTCTAACGTCCGTATCACGAACTCGACCGCACTACCGGTGAAGAACGGGTCGGACGCCAGCGGGACGTGGCAGGTGAACCTTTCCAGTGACGTCGGGCCTTTCCAGGGCACTCTAGAGCTCAAACGCGATGGGCGCAAACTGGCAGGGACGTGGTCCGGAGGATTGGGCAATGCTTGCTCCGTTAGCGGAACGTGGCGCGATGGCTACGTCGAGCTGAGTTTCCGAGCCGAATGGCCGAGCGGACGGCTGGGCAATCCCGGAGATGCCCTGGCGACTCTCGCCGGCTGGATTGATATCGATACAGCGAGTGGACGAATGAGAGTTGAAGGCAGAGCAGACGGCGCATGGACGGGAACGCGGAAGCCATAGATGAACAAGCAAGCTGCTCTCGAACAATTCCGGGCAATCCCGGAGAAGACCTGGGGCGAATGGCGGTATCGCGTCCTCGGCGCCGGCGCCCGGACGTTGCTTGGAATCCCGGGAGGCGAACTGGTTAACGACCTCGGTTTCGAGTTTGCGCTAGCCATCAGCGAAACGCACACCGTGGTTTACCCGGCGAATCCGCGCGCATCCTCGATCGAAGAGCTTGCCGACGGGCTACGCGGGATCCTGGATGCTGAAGGGATCGACCGCGTTGCTATCCTCGGTGCGTCCTTTGGCGGGGCGGTGGCGCAGGTCTTTGTCCGGCGACATCCTGATCGCGTCAGCGAGCTTATCCTTTCTAACACTGGAGTTCCGCTGCAGTATCTGGCGCCACCGCTGCGTATCACCTACTGGATCGTTAGGACGACGCCGTGGGGCTTAATGTCCAGGCTGTTGCGTAAGCTGCTGCTTAAGACCGTGGACCAGGGTGTCGCCGGTCACGCATTCTGGGCCGGATATCTCGACGAACTTTGCTCGGCACGGCTCGCCAAAGCGGATGTGCTGTCCAATATGCTTATCCAGTACGATTATCATCGTCGATTCCATTTTGCGGCGGAAGATCTCAAAGGCTGGCAGGGGCGAGTGCTGATTGCCGAGTCCGATACCGACGTGATCGGACCACGGCGGCGCAAAGCGCTGCGTGAGACTTACCCTCAGGCCAAGGTCCACACCTTCCACGACGCAGGGCATGCCCCCATGTTCACGCGGTACGACGACTACCTGGAGATGGTCCAGGATTTCCTCAATAGTGTGAGCGGGCCTCACACAAATAGGCAAACATTCACTGATTTTCCGGGCGGGCAGGTTGCCGCAATAACTCCAGACGACGAATGTGCTGATGGCGAAAGATAGTCCCGCGTGCCGGTTAGCGTTGGCGAACAAGTTGACTATTTGTCGACTCGTACTTTGGCCGGCCGGCGGTCCCGAATGCGGTCACTGGGCGTCAGATCCTGCCTGGTCGCGTAGCGTTTAGGAACAGTCCCGAAGTCCAATTGGCCGGATAAAACGCGCTACTCGTGGACCTGAACCCACGGGGGCCGGAAATTCGGTTTGGGAAGTGGGACCCCAAACACGGATTCGCGACCGGGATCGCGCAAGCCGACATCATCTATTTTGGTGATGTCCTGGTTTAGTGCATATGCCCAAACCCCCGGGCCCCGGCATCGCCACAGGTACACTGAAGAAATGGGCTTTCGGTTGTTGGTGAATTATCGGCCGCGCGGGGACCAGGAGAACGCCATTGCCGAATTGACGCGCGGTATCCGGGAAGGCGAGCAGCACCAGGTTCTCCTCGGCGTTACGGGCTCCGGCAAAACGTTCACCATGGCCAAGGTGATCGAGGCCGTGGGCCACCCCGCTTTAGTCCTGGCGCACAACAAGACGCTGGCGGCGCAGCTTTACCACGAGTTCAAATCGTTCTTCCCCGACAACGCGGTGGAGTATTTCGTCAGCTACTACGATTACTACCAGCCGGAAGCCTACATTCCCTCCAGCGACGTCTACATCGAGAAAGAGTCCACGATTAACGACGAGCTCGACAAGCTGCGCCTGGCGGCGACGAAATCGTTGTTCGAGCGGCGCGATTGCGTGATCGTGGCCAGCGTGAGCTGTATCTACGGCCTGGGGTCTCCCGAAGCCTACTACGGCATGCTGCTGATGCTCGAAAAGGGCCAGAAGATCTCGCGCAACCAGATCGTTTCCAAGCTGGTGGAGATTCTGTACGAACGCAACGACGCTGATTTCCGCCGCGGCACGTTCCGCGTGCGGGGCGACGTGATCGAAGTCTACCCAACCTACGACGACAATGCTTACCGCATCGAACTGTGGGGCGAAGAAGTGGAAAACCTGGCGCAGATCGATCCGCTGCTGGGCCAGGTGAAGCAGACTTACCAGCGGCTGCCGATCTACCCGAAGACGCATTACGTGATGTCGCAGGAGACCAAGCTCAACGCCATGGACAGCATCCGCAACGAGCTGGAATGGTGGCGCGAGGAACTGCTGAAGCAGGGCAAGACCATCGAGGCCCAGCGCCTGCACCAGCGCACCATGTTCGACCTGGAGATGATCAAGGAGATCGGCTACTGCCATGGAATCGAGAACTACTCCCGGCATTTTTCGGGGCGCCTGCCGGGTGAGGCGCCCCCCACCCTGCTGGATTACCTGCCGCACGATTCCTTGATCTTCCTGGACGAGAGCCATCAGACCGTTCCGCAGTTGCATGGCATGTATCATGGCGATCGCTCCCGTAAGGAAGTGCTGGTGGCGCACGGATTCCGGCTGCCCAGCGCGCTGGACAACCGGCCGCTGACCTTCGAGGAGTTCGAGCACCGCGTCAACCAGTTGGTGTACGTTTCGGCCACCCCCGGGCCCTACGAGTTGACCAAAACGGGCGGAGAGGTGATCGAACAGATCATCCGGCCGACCGGGTTGGTGGACCCGCCCGTGGAGATCCGCCCGGTCAAGGGCCAGGTGGACGATCTGCTGGGCGAGATCCGCAAGCGTGTGGATGCCAACCAGCGGGTGCTGGTGACCACGTTGACCAAGCGCATGGCTGAGGATCTGGCGGAATACTACTCCGAGGTCGGCGTGCGCTGCCGGTATCTGCACTCCGAAGTGACCACGCTGGACCGTATCCGCATCTTGCGCGACTTGCGCCGCGGCGAGTTCGACGTCCTGGTGGGGATCAACCTGCTACGTGAGGGACTGGACTTGCCGGAGGTGTCGCTGGTGGCCATTCTGGATGCCGACAAAGAGGGCTTCCTGCGTTCCTGGGGCGCGCTGATCCAGACCATCGGCCGCGCGGCGCGCCATGTGGAAGGCCGCGCCATTCTGTACGGCGACGTGATGACGGACAGCATGCGAAAAGCGCTGGCGGAAACCGGCCGCCGCCGGGCGGTGCAACTGGAGTACAACGAGCGCAACCACATCACCCCGCAATCCATCGTGAAGCCCATCGATATGAGCCTGGTGGCGGTGGCGGAAGGGGATTACGTCACCGTGCCGCTGGAATCGGACGAGGAAGCGGAGGCGATGACGCCCGAGCAGCGCATGAAGTTCATCGGCGAACTGGAACAGGGAATGCGCGAGGCCGCCCGCAAATTCGAGTTCGAGAAGGCCGCCCAATTGAGAGACCGCGTGAAGACGTTGAAGGCCGTAGGGTAGGGGTCCTCGCCGCTCTCGGCTCCGGCCGGTAGAATACCTGAGGAGGTGGTCCGATGAAGCGCAGCGAGTTTCTTGCCCAAGTTGCCGGGGGCGCATTCGCCGTCTCGACGGCGGGCGCGATGACCGATGAAGGACCGTTTGCTACAACGGAGGTCCAAATTGAGCGAACTCAGCCCGGGAAGCCACACGCTGGGAAGGTCCTGGCCGCGATTCAACCGCACGCCGACGACATTCCCATTTTCGCCGGCGGGCTGGTGCTGAAACTGATTCACGAAGGGTATACCGGCTATCTGATTCGCACCACCAACGACGATCATACCGGGCCGGGAAGCGTCGGCGAAGGCGTACTGGCGAACGAGCGCGACAATTTCGCCGTGGCCCGGGCGTTCGGGTTGAAGCGGACTTACGACTTGTACTATCGCAACCACATGTTGGACGGCGTGTCTCCGCTCGAACTGCGGCTGCGGCTCATCTTTCTTTTCCGCCTGCTGAAAGTGGACACGGTCATCGGCTACGATCCGTGGGCGCATTATGAGGAGAATCCGGACCACTACGTCACCGCGCGCGCCGTGGAAGCGGCTTGCTGGATGTCAGGCATGAGCAAGGATTATCCCGAACACTTCGAGGCAGGCCTGTCGCCCCACTCGGTGATGGAAAAGTATTACTTCGCGCGCGGTCCCCAGTATGTCAACCGCGTCGTGGATACCACGGACTTCATGGACCAGAAGATTGCCATCAACATCCTGAACGCGGCTCAAGGACCGGCCGGCCAGAGCGGGGCGCAACTCCGGCGCCGCCTGACGGAGCAGGGCCTGCGCCTTCCGCTGCTCGGCAGCGACGATGAGACGGCGAACCGGGAGTACACCCGCCAGTTCGTGCTGGACCGGGACGCCGAGGCGGGCAAGAAGTTCGGCCTGACCTATGGCGAGCCGTATCATTACATCGGCCCGCCGCCGGCCAAGGTCGAAGACTACATCCGGCAAAACGCCGTGCGCTTCTGAAACCCGGGTTTACGCGGAACTCGCTACGGCTTTGCCCGGCGCGGGCGCTGGTTGGGGCTTCGGCAACCAGCCCTGAATCTTGGGTACGGCTGCCAGAGCCGCCATTTCGCCGGCCCTGAGCAGGTCCGGACCGCTTTCGAACCCGTCCCACTGCACGCCGCAGACATCCGGAGCGATGATGAGGTCGCTATCCTTGCGCCAGGCCTCTTCGGTCCGCGCCTGCAGGATCTGCATGCACCGGTTGACCACCTGGAAGATATTGCGGGGTAACTGAGCTTCCTCGGCGGCCGGCAGGTGCACGGAAACCACGTGGGTGGCTCCGAGTTGACGCGCCAGCAGCGCGGGGATTTCCATGCTGATGGCGCCATCCACCAGCGATCGGCCTTCGTACACCACCGGCTGGAAGAGACCCGGGTAGGCGCAACTGGCCCGAACCGGAAGAAAGACGTCGCCGGAATCGCGGAAACAAACGGGCTTGCCGGTGATCAGATCGGTGGCCAGCACGCCGAGTGGAATCCGCATCTCTTCGAAACGGTAGTGCTTCAGCAGCTTTTCCAGAAACTTGCGCATGCGCTCGCTCACCACGAAGCCCATCCGGGAAATACTCCAGCGGGCCACATCGCCGAAGCGCATAGCGCAGGCGGCGCGCGCGATCTCCTCGGGCGTGGCGCCGCTGGCATAGGCAGCGGCGGCGATGGAGCCCGCGCTCACGCCGGTGATGCAGTGAATCGGAATTTGGTGCCGCTCGAAGACCTGCAGGACGCCGGCGTGAGCGATGCCGCGGGCGAAGCCACCGCCCAGCGCCAGGCCGATCTTGGGAGCGGCGGGAGTGCCCGCCGGCCGGGCTGGCGCAACTGTCTTACGCACGAGATTGCCCAAGTTACCCAGCCAGCCGCCAATTCTCGCTGTGGCCTTCATCGTCCCTCCTTCATCCAAGTCTACGTTAGTTGCGAACCAATCGGCGGCGGCAACCCGTCGTAGAATGGACTACTAATGACGACGAGAAACTTACTAGCCAGGTTCCTGCCTGGTGCGGTGCTGGTGTCCGTATTGGCGCCCGGATTTGCCCAACTGAACCCCTTTACGGGTGCGGACGAGATCGAGCAATCGCTGCACAAGCTGGGCGAGTTGGGCACGATGTTGATGATTGCCGCCCACCCGGACGACGAACGGACGCAGGTGCTGGCGTACTTCGCGCGGGGCCGCCACATGCGCGCGGCGTACCTTTCGCTGACCCGCGGCGAGGGTGGGCAGAACCTGATCGGGTCTGAGCAGGGTGCGCAACTCGGGCTCATCCGCACGCAGGAACTGCTAGCCGCGCGCAAAATCGATGGCGCCGAGCAGTTTTTCACCCGCGCCATCGACTTCGGTTTCACCCGGACCGTCTCCGAAACATTGCAGAAGTGGGGGCACGACCGCATTCTCTCCGATGTGGTTTGGGTGATCCGCCGCTACCGGCCCGACGTAATCGTCTGCGGGTTCAGCGGCACGCCGGCAGATGGGCACGGCCAGCATCAGGCCTCAGCCATTCTGGCGCACGAAGCCTTCACCGCCGCGGCCGATCCCGCGCGCTTTCCGGAGCAGTTGAAGTACGTGCAGCCGTGGAAAGCCCGGCGGATTGTGCAAGCCGCGATGTTCAGTTCGAAGCAATCGGTGCTGCCTCCGGCCGGCGAAGCCGATACGGGCGCCTTCAATCCGATCCTCGGATATTCCTACGAAGAACTGGCGGTGCTGAGCCGCAGCATGCACCACAGCCAGGGGACGGGCGCTATGCGGCGGCCGGGCGGCGGCACCAGTTCCTTTTCGCTGGTCAATGGCGACCCATCGTCTAAGGATCTGTTTGACGGGATCGATACCACCTGGAACCGGCTGCCGGGCGGGGGCGCCGTCGGAGCGATTTTGGGCGATGCAATCCGCGGCTACGAACCGGCGCACCCGGAGAAGGTCATTCCACAACTGGTCAAGGCGCGGCCATTGATGGCAGCGATTTCGGACCCACTGGCCAAGATCAAGCTGGCCGAATTGGATGAGACCATCGCGCTTTGCGCCGGCCTCTGGATGGAAGCCCAAGCCAAGCAGTTCGAGACCACGCCGGGCTCCAAACTGAGCGTGACGGCGACCGTGATGAACCGGTCGACGGCTCAGGTGACGCTGGAATCGGCGCGGCTGGAGGGTATGTGGAACGGTGCGGCATCGAATCCGCCCGCCAAACTCGCTTTGAACCAACCTTTGAACGTGGACTTCACGGTGGAGGTGCCTGCGGCTCAACCGTACTCGCAGCCCTACTGGCTGGCTAAGCCGCCTGCGGGGGATGTTTACACGGTGGACGACCAGGGGCTGATCGGCCTTGCCGACACCCCGCCCGTGCTGCAACTGCGCGCCCTATTGACCGTGGAGGGCACGCCGATCGAAGTGGTGCGCCCGGTCCACTACCGGTATGGCGACCGCGCCGAGGGCGAGCGCACGCGTCCGCTGATCGTGGTCCCGGCCGTGGCCGTAAATCTCACGGGCACTGCGGAGTTGTTCCCTGCGACGGCGCCGCGAACCATCCACGTCTCGGTAAAGGCCAACACGGCCAAGGCCGAAGGCAACCTGCGTTTGGACGTGCCGGCGGGGTGGAAGGTAGAGCCTCAGTCGCAGCCATTCCAGATTGCCGCGAGCGGGGAACAGCGCGAGATGATGTTCACAATCGCGCCGCCGGCTGTTGAGACAACCGCTGCAATGCGCGCCGTGGCGACCGTGGGCGGCCGCGAGATCGGGGCGGGCATCCAGGTGATTTCGTACCCGCACATCCCGGCGCAGACGCTGTTTCCGCCGGCGGATGTGAAACTGGTGCGCTCGAACGTTAAAGTCGCAGTGAAAAAGATCGGCTACATCATGGGTGCTGGCGACGAGATGCCGGACGCGTTGCGCCAACTCGGCCTGGATGTGACGGTGCTCAGCCCGTCCGACCTGGAGCAGGGAGACCTTTCGCGATTCGAAACCATCGTGTGCGGCGTGCGGGCATACAATGTGCGCGAAGACCTGCGGGCCAATCAGCCCCGGCTGATGGAATACGTCAAGAACGGCGGCACTTATATCGTGCAATACCAGGTCGGCGACAGTCCCGACCCGAACGCGGCCAATACCCCGCCGCCGCAATTCCCACCCGAAATTGTGCGCATGTTCCAAACGTTTCAGGGCCCGGCAAACACGGCTCCGGTGACAACCAACCTGGGGCCGTACCCATTCAGCGTGCCCGGCGGCAGCCGGTATCGGGTCACCGTGGAAGAGGCGCCGGTAACGTTTCCGCACCAGGACAGCCCGTTGCTGCAGTATCCGAACCATATCAGCCCGAAAGATTTCGATGGTTGGGTGCAGGAGCGCGGCCTGTATTTCGCCGCGAAGTGGGACCCGCACTACCAGACCGTGATGTCGTCGCATGACCCGGATGAACCGGGCCTGGAAGGCGGCGAGTTGTGGACGCGCTACGGCAAGGGCATCTACATCTTCACGTCGTACTCGTGGTTTCGCCAGTTGCCGGCGGGGGTGGCCGGAGCGTACCGGCTGTTTGCGAATCTGCTGAGCGCGAAGTAGT
>Ga0209067_10000970_pt1 | contig 18057 bp, 12 predicted proteins | sample ColStrG_CSR_2013_FD_187199 | JGI IMG/M metagenome (GOLD analysis project Ga0209067, IMG submission 187199) | Freshwater sediment microbial communities in response to fracking from Pennsylvania, USA - Cold Stream Run_MetaG_CSR_2013 (SPAdes)... | ecosystem: Environmental > Aquatic > Freshwater >...
GATGAAACTGGTTCTCAAGGGCATCGAAACTCGCGAGGATGCGCGCCTGTGCCGCGAGCACGGCGTCGACGCCATCGTCGTCTCCAATCACGGCGGCCGCGCCACCGAGGACTCGCGCCCCACCATCGATAGCCTCCCCGAAGTAGTGGACGGCGTGGGCGGCCGGATCCCCGTGCTGGTGGATGGCGGCTTCCGTCGTGGCACCGATGTCTATAAAGCCCTGGCCTCCGGCGCCCGCGCCGTCGGTATTGGCCGCCCTTACATCTACGGCCTCGCCGCCTTCGGCCAGGAAGGCGTCGAGCGCGTGGTCGAGATCCTTCGCGCCGAGTTGACACTGGTCATGAAACAGTGCGGTACCCCGGCGATCCGGCAGATCACGCCGAATTCAATTGCCCGAGCCAGGTAAACGTGGCCCGCGTGCACGACTCTGCCAGGTGGATTACCAGACGGCCTATGGAACGCGCCAGTTCGAACAGCCCGTGCGCTTTCTTCGCGCGATTTTGGACGTACGACGACTGGCCTATGCGCGCCGATTATGCGCACACCCTTCACCGGCGCGCCTGCGAACAGGACACCATCGAGGAGTACCGGCAGACCCTGCGCATCGCTCCCGACGACGCCCGCACCGATATCGGTGGAACCCTCGCCGTCGGGAATTCCAACATAAGTTGGTTATAATCGAACTAAGCCAATCGGGAAATCTCCGGTTATTCTGAGTTATCAGGCATTCTCAGGATCTTAGGTGGTAGGCCTCGAGCGTACTATATTCTAACTTACTTTTGTGTGATAAGTCAGTTTTAATACACTGAGAAAGATCTTGTAATAACTGTTATTTTGTGTATGATCGTAACGACACGTGTTTTGGGTGAGAACCTCTTGGAATCGGGAAACGGCCAGATTCACAGTCCCCAAAGACTCCGCTAAAGCGTAGCGGCCGGTTCCGAAACGACGATTGGAGAACTGCAAGAGTCAGGCCCCCGTTGGTGGCGAGGGCCGCCTCTCGGATGCCAGGTAGATGGCACCCTAACGCTAGCTCTATTCTACCTGCTATTTGAGATTTTGCAATTTCCCACCGCTAACCATTGGCTCGTAATCGCGCAACCTTTGCGAAGCGAATCACGGACAAGGCCCGGGTGCGGCGCCAACGCTGAGTGCGGCGCACTCCCTGCGCTTGAGTTGCGCCCAAAGGAGTCTCTTATGCACGCTGTTGGTTTCTTCGAAGGCAAACGGACATGGCAATACATCCCCGGAGTTCTGTTGTTAGCCGTATCTTGTCTGGCACAGACCGATCCCGGCCCGCGCGCGGGAGCGCCGGGGGCCGGCGGTCCTTTCCCCACCTTAAATGCCAACGAGCAGGCGTTCTTTACGAGCGCGAAGGCTGTCTTCCAGGAAGTGGATTCGGTAACCGGATCGCTGCCCGGGGAGGCGGGGGTAGGCCTTGGGCCTACGTTCAACGGCAATAGTTGCGCCCAGTGCCATGCCCAACCGGCCACCGGAGGCACCAGCCCGGCGCCGTTCAGTCCGCAGGTGCCGGTTCCGAACCCGCAGGTGGCGCTGGCCACACTTCATGGCGCCACCAATACAGTTCCTTCATTCATCACGGCGAACGGCCCGGTTCGCGAGGCTCGCTTTATTGCCGTGGACCCGACCAGTCTCAACTCGCCTCTGGATGGGGGAGTTCACGGCCTGTACACGATCAAGGGCCGCGTGGACGCTCCCGGCTGCACCCTGGCACAACCGAACTTCAACTTTCAATTGGCCAATGCCAATGTGACGTTCCGCATACCCACGCCGACATTTGGTTTGGGCCTCGTCGAAAACACGTCCGACGCCACGCTCCAGGCAAACCTGGCGGCGAACGCGAACCAGAAGGCGGCGCTCGGAATCGCCGGCCGGCTGAATACCGCTGGCAATGACGGCACGGTGACGCGGTTCGGCTGGAAGGCCCAGAACAAATCGCTCGTCGTCTTCGCGGGCGAAGCCTACAACGTCGAACAAGGGGTATCGAACGAAGTGTTCCAAAACGAGCGCTCGGCCGTAGCCGGCTGCGTCTTCAATGCCACACCCGAGGACCACACCAACATCGGCGCGGGCGGCGCCACCACACCATCCGACATAGTAAACTTTGCCGCATTCGTGCGACTCTCCGCTCCGCCGACACCGGTCACATCCACCGGCTCTCAATTGAACGGACAGTCGCTGTTCAATACCATCGGGTGCGCTCTCTGCCACACGCCATCGTTGACCACCGCGGCATCGCCGTTTACGGGAATGGGCAACGTCACCTATCATCCCTACTCGGACTTTGCCATTCACCACATGGGCGCCGACCTCGTAGACGGAGTGAACCAAGGCGCCGCGGGTCCTGATGAGTTCCGCACGGCGCCTTTGTGGGGCTTGGGCCAGCGGCTGTTCTTCCTGCACGACGGCCGCACCACCAACCTGCTGACGGCCATTCTGGCCCACGCCGACGATGGGGGCCAGTGCACCACCGTTCAGAGTGCCGAGTCGTTTGTGGACGACTCCAACGGCAGCATCTATCAGCCCATTTCGCAAAGCCAGTTCTGCGGTTCGGAGTCCGGCGGGGTCATCGCGAACTTCCGCGCCCTCAGTTCGTCGCAGAAGCAGGACATCCTGAACTTCCTGCGGTCGCTGTAGCCGCCGCCGGCCGTCGTGCCAACGCGGGAGCAATGACCTGCCGCGTTGGCCGGCGGCCACCTTCACAGCACCGCCAAGTCGCATGCCGCTCCACAGGCTGGTGGTCCCAGACGCGGCGGTGCCGGTGGCGTCTTGGACCGGTTTGGAGGCGCCGGGTTCGGCCGCGGTTCCTTCGGCTTAGGCGGACGTGCCATCGGCTTCGGCGGCGCCGGCGGAAACTCCGGCTGATTGGAAGCGGTATCGACCGGCGGAACCGGTTCGGGGGAGGAAGGGGGCCGTCCCGATTCGAGCGCTACCCAGGCGAAAGCCTTGTCACACTCGTGCCAACTGCCTCCGGCCCCTTGTCGTTCAAGGATCCATTGAGAACCATCACGCCGCGCCCGAAACAAGCACGTGTAACCTTCAACCTGCCACAAGACCGAGCCCGCCGAAACATCCAGGACTCGCCTCCCGCGAACAAGCAACATCTGCGTCAAAGTGCCCTCCGACTGAATCTCCGATCGAAACTGATTCTGGAACCCAAAATCGGCCGGGGCCGGATTTTGGGGAAATGAGATTGTGTTCGTCATGCCCGTTCAAAAAGCACGAAAGTTGCCAGTCCCTACCATCGAGTTAACTCCCTGATTCCTCGACTGCCTGGCGGCTTGAGCCACCACCACGATGTAGGCGTCTCGCAACACCAGCGACGCGGACCCGCTACTCCTCGATGCCAGCTCGCTTGAGATGCTTATAAAGATTCGTGCGGTCGATTCCGGCCATCTCCGCCGCCCTCGATTTGTTGCCATCGGCGCGCTGCAGAAGCCGCCGGAAATACCGCTTGTTGAACTCCCCGATGGCCTCCTGATGGGGCAACTCCAGTGCGCTCTCGAAACGCCCGCCGTATCCCCGGCGATCGATGTCGAGATCGTCAGCCCCAATCCAGTCCGTGTCGGCGTATACGACAGCCGATTCGACCACATTGCGCAACTCCCGGACATTGCCCGGCCAGTGATGTTGCCTCAGCTTCTCGATCGCCTTGGCATCGAATCCCTTGATTCGCCGGCTCTGCTTTCGATTCAGATCAGCCAGCAGGTGCCTGGCAATCGGTTCGATATCCTCCGGCCGCTCGCGCAGCGGCGCAACGTTCAAGCGAAGCACGTTCAGCCGGTAGTAGAGATCGGACCGGAAGTTGCCGCTTTCGGTCTCCTCGCGCAGGTCCTTGTGGGTTGCTCCGATCAGCCGCACGTCCACCTTCCGCGGCTTCGTTTCTCCCAACCGCGTCACCGTGCGTTCTTCGAGCACCCGCAGCAGCCTTACCTGAACCTCCGGCGGCATTTCTCCAACCTCGTCCAGGAAGAGCGTGCTGCCGTTGGCCACTTCGAACAGCCCGGGCCGGTCTGCGTCGGCGCCGGTGTAAGCGCCCTTCTTGACTCCGAACAACGCCGCTTCCACCAGCGTCGGCGTGAGCGAGCCGAAGTTCTCCGATACCATGTCCCGATGTTTGCGTGGACTGGCCGCGTGAATCGCGCGCGCCACCAGTTCTTTCCCGGTCCCCGATTCGCCCTGGATCAGAACCGTGGAATCGGTGCTGGCCACCCGCCGGATCCCTTCCACCAGCTTTTGAGTCGCCGGGCTCTGCCCGACAATCTCGGTCATTACCGCATTCCGGTTGGCATACCACCGGTGGCGCCGGGCCTCCCGCACGAGCGCAGTTTCCCCCAGGTTCCGCCCCACCGTTTCCACCAATTCCTCTCCCGTGAACGGCTTCGGCAGCATGTCGATCGCCCCGGCTCGCATGGCCTTCAACGCCATCTCCAGGTCGGCATGCCCGCTCATGATCACGCTCGGCAGCCCGGGTTCGGTCACGCGAACTTCGCACAGGAAACGTGTGCCGGTCTCCCGCCCTAGCCATTCATCGATCAGCAGCAGGTCGACGCAGTTTTCATCCAGCAACCGGCGCGCCTCCGCCAGATCGTTTGCGCCCAAGGACTGGTAGCCGGCGCGCGCCAGCGTATCGCGCACACCTCTGACGAAGTCCGGCTCGTCGTCAACTACCAGGATGTTTTCGGGATTTAGGTCAGGTATCGGCACGTGGTGTCACCAGTGGTTTGAGCCCCCAGTAGAGCTGCATTGCCAGCGCGTTGGTAAGGCAAGATGATTCTGTCGTCGAGCGCCTGGCTGAATCCAATCTCGTAAAACATGTTGGGGCTAAACTCTCCTCTCGAGGAGTGTACATTAGCCACAATGCTGTTCACTTTAGAGTCGTGGCAGCGACCGACGTAGGACCGGCCATCGTCTTCAAGCCCGTGGCGCACGCACTCGTGCGTGCAGCATCGAGACTCGTCTCGATGCCCGTGGCGGGCGGGGAGCCGGGCGTGTCGCGAGGAGTCGTGACACGGCACGCACGAGTGCGTGCGCCACGTCGAGATCTGGCATCCGAATCCAGCTCTCGTTGCAAGGTGAACAGCATTGATATTACAGGTATCGCCTTGTACGACCCCCGCCGCGTGGTCTAGTGTGTCGTACAGGTCTTTGTCCTCGAACATTCTCCGGAGCCGTTCCCTGAATTGGACCAGCCTGGGCTCAAACGCCGGAAAATCGTCCTGGTCGCCGCCGATCACGTCACGCACTTGATGGTTCACGCAAAACCGGATCGCCCTGTGCGGCGACAGTTTTCGGCCCCCGGGCGGCAAATAGATAACCTTACGTGAGTTGCTGCGAATCACCTGGTTTAGCGTGCTCGCCGGTTTCAGCCCGAAATGCACCAGCAGAAGAGACGGTTCCTCCAGTCCGTCGCCATAATCGTCCAGGCTCATCGCTTCGCAATCGTTTACGTCCGAGCCAGCTTCTTCTTCCCATACCCCTTTCACGGGGTCGTTGGCCCTGAAATCTCCGACTGCGAGAACTCGCTTCTCGATGCGATCGCGTATGTCCGGCACCTTCAGGCCTCACCGGCCAGTCTCAGCCGAATAGTAAACTCTGCCCCCGCCTTTTCTCCATCGCTTCTGGGCTCGATCGCTCCGCCCATTGCCTCGACTAGCCGCTTCACGGTATAAAGCCCCATGCCGTCATTGGAGCTGTCCGGGTCCCGATTTAACTTTGTAGTGAACAGCGGCGTGAATAGGCGTTCTTCAATTTCTTTGTCGAATCCGATTCCTTCGTCGCGGACACGAATTTCGCCGAACTCCCGGACCTTGGTCACGCAGACCTTCACATCCGGCTCCGGAGTCCGCTCCTCGGGGCCCACGGGGCTGGACACTAATGCGTCGAGATCCGGCTCATCCCGCCTGACGTGCCGGGTCCCTGCCCGTCGCTCCTGCACCGCTTCAATAGCGTTTTGAAGGATGCACTGCAGACAATACTCCAACTGGTGCCGGTCGGCCTGGACAATCACTTCGGCGTCGGGCGCAAGCAGCTCAGCCCGTACTTTCGCCCTATCAAAGTCAGGCTGCTTCTCTCGCAATACATCTCCCGCCAACTCCACCAGAGGGCAGCCTCCGAGCTTGATGGGTTGCGGCTTGGTGACCTCCCGCAGTTCCTTCATCACCGCAACGAAGTTCTTGAGGTGTTTCTGAATCACCTGTGCCCTCTTCACGGTCGCGGTCCGCGAGGCATCGGAGTCCAAGTCGGCGACAATCCCTTCCGCGTGTTGGTACATCGTCCCGATGGAAGTAGAAAGCCTGTGCCGCAGTTCCCGGAACAGAAGCCTCAGATTCCTTTCATCGGCCTCTGCCTGATCTCTCAGGAGCTTCAGATTCTCAATCTCACAGAGCCCCGCCTGACGCTCGGCCTCCACCTTGGCTTCCAAAGCGAGACGGATAGTAACTGACAACCCCACGAGGTCGGCCAGATATCCCAACACTTCCTGCCATTTTGGGTCAAAGGCTCCTTCGTGGCGCGATTCCATCACGACAACGCCGAAGGTTTCTGCCTGGTTGATGACTACGCGAACAGCCATGAGCGTCCCCGCGTCCGGCAACACGGGGTCCAGGCCCCTCACCTTGTCCCGCTTGTCCGCATAAAGAAACGCCTTGCCGCCCCGTATTTCCCGGACGAAGCGCCTGTCGGCGCTCACTTCTTGCCCATCGGTCATATCGCGGCAAACATCGTCCAATAGAAGAATCACGTGGAAGAAGTCCGGGGCCAGGGTCTGCCGGATAATATCCTGGATCCACTTCACCACGGATTCGGTGCTCTCGGCGCCGGCCACCAGTGACCGCAGCTTGTGGCACTTTTTCATCGCGATTCCCGGCGCCAGGAACCGGTATATGTCGCGCGGAGATAGAGGCTTCTCCAGATATTGCCAGGCTCCCATGCTGAGGGCCTTTTGAGCGCTGTCCAGTTCCCCGTAGCCTGTTAACATCACCACGCACAACTCGCTCAGCATCTGCCGGTCGAAGAGCCACCGGATCACTTCGTCCCCGGTGTCGACAAACGATCCCGACTCGCCGGGCATCCTGCGGTCCAAGACAATGCCATCAAGATCCAGTGAGGGGATCAACTTCTTGGCTTGATCGGCGTCTGCGGCCTCAAAGACTGTCCAGCCGATCTCAAGTTCCAAATATCGCTTCAGCGCCCGCCGAAAAGTATCCTCGTCGTCCACGATCAGGACACTAGCCATGACGCTCCTCCTCTTTGCTGAAACGAATCTTGAAAATCGTGCCCCTGCCGCACCGGCTTACGAAGCTCAGCCGGCCGCGATGGTGCCGTGCCAGAGTCACCACTACCGCCAGGCCCATGCCGGTTCCCTTTGGCTTGGTTGTGTAGAACAGACTCTCGCATTTCCTCTTGGTTTCCTTATCCATTCCACAGCCCGTATCGCCCACCCGAACGATTACCTCTTCCCCCTTCGCCCTCGTCCAGTACCGCAGGGTGCCTCCGTTTGGCATCGCCTCCAGCGCGTTCTGGACCAACATTCTGATGGCAACCTGAATCTGTGCCTCGTTGCCAAGTATGAACGGACTCGATGGATCGGTGCGGATGTCCAATGTCACATTTCCCTTTTGCCGGTCGGGCATTTCGTCCCATATGCGGCGGAACAGATTGTTCACGTATACGGGTGCTTTGGTGGTGTCCGCGGGCCCGGAGAAGTGGACGAGGTCCTTGCAGACCTCTTGGATCGTCTTCAGATCGCTCTCGAACTCGGCGATCGTGCGGGTGCGTTCATCCTGTGGCAGCTTTTCTAACTCCAGCAACCCCAGATTGGCCATTGCATTATTGACCTTGTTGCGCATCACATGCAGAAAGCCGCTGAGCATGGCCCCCATCATCTCGAAGGGACGGGATTCCATTTCTTTCTGATTTGCCTTGATCGAGTGAATCGCCACACTGGCATAGTGACCTAGAGTCCTCAGAAACTCCAGCTTCCGTTCCGAAACGTCGGTCTGGCTGAAGCTTTCCAGCAGGATCACACCCAGGCACTTCTCTTCCATGTGGAAAGGCACCGCTACGAAGTATTTGATCGTCTCTAGATACGCTCGCCTTGGGCCTGGCGCCAGCCCCTCCAGATCGCACAGCCATTCCGGATCGGCTGCCCGCACAACAAACGGCCCCTGTGACGACAGGCACTTCTTCAGACTTCGATTGGTGCCAATCACCTGCGGAATTACTTCATCGTCGGTGCGCCCCCTACAAGCTTGCCGGACCCAACCAACTTCTTGGTGCAATCGCACGGTGCCATAGTTCAAGCTCAGTTCCCCCAACGCGTCCCTCAGAATCTCGTCGCAGATCTCTTCCGGACTTCTCCGCGACGCGCAAGCGATGGCGAGATCTCGAAGCCTTTCCAATTCCTCGAGGGTTTGCTGCTGATCGCGTTGCGTTCGTGCCTGCTTGAGTGCGGCATCGAGAGACTCAATGGCATCCGTCTTGAGATCGGCAAGCTCTCGTTTGAAAGGCTCATTGATCTCCCGTCGACCCTGCCAGGCGAGGACCAAAACCGCCTCCGCATTCCCGATCTTGAGCGGAATCGAGACAGCCGCCTGGATTAACTCCGGTGCGAAATCCGAGAGTTGATCCTTGAGCGACCGACACAGCGGACGCCACTGCGGATCGTCCCAAATACGGGACGAAAGAGCCTCTGAAAGCGGCAGCTCCGGTGGTGCCTGGAATGTCAGGAGTTCCTTAAGAATGCCGGAAGCCACTCCGGCTTCAAGGGACTCACTCTCGTCGGAAACGTGCAGGTAGGCGCCGCGCGTCTGCAGGCGATGCATAAACTGGTCGGTGAGCACCTGGCAGACTTCCGTCAGGCCCAACGCCCTGTCCAATCGCTTTCTCCACTCCGCTGCCTGTTCCATCTCCCGCATGCGGCGGTCGCTGTCCTCCGCAACCCAGCGGGCATCCAGCGACTGCGCCAGGCGGTTGGCGATTTCCTGAAGGAAGGTCTCGTCCTGATGCGTGAATTCGTGCTCGGGGTTGTTCTTGACCATCAGCCGGACCACGCCTAGTACCCGGTCCCGGGCGATAAGCGGGGCGGCCAAGAAGCTCAATCGACCCAGATCGGTATGGTAGTCGATGCCCTCGCGTTGGTTATCGTCTCGTCTGAGTTCGTTGCGTATATTATGCAGGTTCCGGACCTCATCCAACTGTGCCTGGCTATTCGCGTCGCCGATGCGTACGCTCTTGCGGTACCTGGTCACTACCCCGGTAATGCCGGTGTCAAAGGCGATTTCGCTCACGCTGGATCCTCGATCAGTCGCGGCAGCTAACGAGAGGACGTTTTGCCCGTCCCGATCCAGAAAGAGCTCGCAAGTGCGCGCTTCAAATAGATCCTTGAGCCGGTCCACCAGCGATTTGGTAACATTGCCGAGATCGACACGGTCCGACACCGGCGCCTGCAAGTCCCGGAGAAGCACCTCTTCACGATCCGCGAGTACTTCCAGCACGCGTTCGAACTGGCTGATGAGAGAGGAAAACTGGCGATCCATCTCGTCGCTACACCCATTCACCACTCCCCAGTCCACGGCAACAATCCCGACGATCTCCCCATGGACCACAAAGCGCCTGATCCACAATGATTTGGTCTCGGGGATTAGCTCGAAGTAATCCTTCTCTTTGCTGACGTCCTTGTAATAGAGACGCTCCACTTCGATGGCCTTGTGCGCCGCCCCCTTGTGCCGTCGGGAGTACAGCATCTTACTCCGCTCGGGAGTGAACCCGATACCTTTGCAGGCAACAAACCCGAAGATATCGGTCTGTCGGTTGATCAGCCGGACGCTGGTGCCAACGCAGCCGGATCCAGCGAGGGTTCCCAACTGTTCGACCAGCCGGTTGTACACTTCTTGTTTCTTCTTCAGGATTTCAAAGCGGCTCCAGGAATTGTCGAGCAGAATACCGGCGATGAAGTCGTTCCAACTGCGTGCACTGTCCGCCCGAAGATTCGCCGCATCCAGATCCTTGCGTAATGCCAGTTTGGACGAAACCTCTCCCGCTAGCCGGGCGAGCAACCGGACTGCGTCCCGGTCAGCCGGCTCCCTGAAGAAGTCTTCTTCATTCGACTGTAGTTGTACAGCGGCAGGTGTGGATTGAGATCCCAAAAACAGAGGAATTGTCAATACGCTCTTTGGCCGCGGGACCTTCGCTCTGTGGGTAAAATGAGGATCGTTGTCCTTGAGGCGTGGCTCGTAGTGTACTTCGCGGTTCTTGATAGCCAACCCGATGTGCGTCTTCTCCTGCGGGATTTCGTAATACTCGGCCTTCGCGTCCGGACCGGCGGATCTGACGAGCCTGTAATATTTCCCGCGGAGGTCCGTGGGCTCTTCGTACAGGTAGACCGCTTTCAAAGGTCCATAGATCTGTTCGATCGCCCCGAAGAGAGTCGCCCAGGCCGTCTCGCCATCTTTGGCTTCAAGAATCCTATCGTAGCCGTCCTGAAGAATTTCTTTCCGGCGCCGCTCGATGCAAACTGGCCCGAGTTCCGCAACGGCGTGGGACATTGCTTCTTCGATGTCCTCCCGACGGATAGAGGGCACGTTCAGCGATTCGAACTCCTCCCTTAGAGCGGTCTCGCTGATCATCTTGAGGAGAGGTTCCTCACCCCCCGCGAGAAACGGTCTGGCTGTGACCCAGCCGACCGCCATCCCGTTGAACAAAAGGGGGACGAGCGGCCTCTCAATCCCTCCGACGCAGGATTGCCACGTGGAATTCCCTACAGGCTTGCTGGCGAGTTGTACAACCGGGCAGGTGGCACAGTTCGCGGTGGATCGGCCGCCATTCGTAATGACCGCACACCAATTTCGAGATTCGGGGCTCCCCGCCAGGGGCGCCAGCAGGCTGTCCAGGAAGCCGACCCTGTGCTTGTCCGCAAGTTCCTGGAGTTCCGACGGCTTGAAGACGACCCCCAGGTCAAAATGAATCCGCCGCGACAGTTTCTCACCCGAGAAGGAAGGCGCAGCGCTAGTTTGTGCCGCCATGAAACCCCCAGGCATATCAGCACCTATCTGACCATTCCTTGAGTCACAGAAAACCCAAGTATTTTTTATCGCCACTAAACAAAAGACTTACACTAGAATCCGCCTTCCCGGAACCCCTGTTTAAGAGGAGCCCGTGAGTACAATACGAATGGGAGAGCAATGCTGCACCGCGACCATAGCCGCCTTTCCGCAGACCGCCAACCGCGGGACATAAGTGTCCCGTCCTAAGCGTTTAAATCTTTTGTTTTCAACAAAGCCACAGGCGAAAACGGGACATTTATGTCCCGTTATTACAATCTGCAATAGCCGGCGCCCGATCGCAACCCCCGCCAACACCGGCGTGGTGACATCACCACACTCCGGCCTCTCTCACAGCACCGCCGAGTCATCCCCCAACAACGCCCGCCTCACAATCTTGACCGGCGGGAATCCCTGCGCCATGAACGCGTCGTGAAACGCCTGCAGGCTGTACTGGCTCCCCATCTTCTTCTTATAATCCTCGCGCAGTTTTAAGATCTGCAGCTTCCCCAGCGTGTACACCAGATAGGTCGGGTCGCTGGTCCCGCGCTTGGCTTCCTTCTCCGCCACCGGCCGCACCTGGTAACCTTCCTTCACAAAAAACTCCACCGCCTGCTCCACCGTCATCTTCCCGGTGTGCATCTGGATGCCCGCGATGTATCTTGCGTTCCGCAGCAGCGCATCCTGCAACTGCCCCAGCCGCAGTTTCAGGTCGCCCTTGCCGTAGCCTTCGTCCAGCATCATCTGCTCGGTGTAGTGCGCCCATCCCTCGGCGTTGGAACCGCACCCCAGCAGCTTCCGCACCTTGGTGGGCGCACGCCCGTTCCACAGGAATTGCACGTAATGGCCCGGGTACACCTCGTGGACCGCCGTGCTGATAATGGTCCCGCGGTTGAATCCCTCCAGGTACTCCTCGCTCTGCTTCGCGGTCCAAGTCTTCTCCGGCAGCGTCACGTTGAAGAAGGCTTCCTTCGCCACCTTCTCATAAGGTCCCGGCGTGTCCATGGACGCGGTGGTCAGCGCTCGCATGAACGGCGGAGTCTCCTCCAGAATCGGCGGCACCGGCGAGGGAATCGTGATGACGTGGCGCGTCTCGATAAAGTCGCGCAGCCCGCCCAACACATCGCGGAACGCCTGCAACAGCTTATCGCCCGCCGGATGGTCCTTCTCGGCTTCCTCCAGAATCTGCTCCGCCGTGCGCTTCGGGTCGATCTGCGCGGCCACGCGTTTGAACTCCGCCTGGTTCCGATGCAGGTTGTCGAAACCTACTTGGAGCAGCCGGTCTAGCGGCACATCCACCATCTCGTCGTACAGCAGTTTCAGCCGGTAGTTCTCCGCGCCGATCTGGAAATTGCCGTGCGAGCGCGGCAGCAAATCGTCTTTGAGAAACGTCTCGTACGCGTGAATAGCGTCGATCGTGGCCCGATTGCTTTTCTCGAACTCGGCCACGAGCGCCGGGTCCTTCACCGCCTGGAACGCCTTGGGCACGTCGTCCCCGAAGAAACTGGCGATGCCGGGAAGCTGCTCCAGCGCCACCTCGGTGTAGATCCGCGGCGGGTTCTTCAAATTCTCGCGCGCCGATTGGAACACTTTCGGGATCAGCCGCTCGCGCGCGATCACCGATTTCAATCGCTCGGCCGGCGGCGCGAAACTGCGGCTCATGATGACGTAGATGGCATTCGTTACGCCAGACGAATAAATGTCCGGGTTCTTTTCCCAGGGTCGGATGGTCTCCAGGGTGAGTAACTGGCCGCGAATCTGCGAAAGCACCAGTTCGCGGTCGGCGGCAATGCCGACCGAAAGGCCGCGGGTGTCGAAGCTCCGCACCTCGGATTCGAACTTCTTGTAGACCACGATTCCGGCCTCGATCTCGGCGCGGGCTCCGGAAGGCAGCAACATGTCGTACTGATGGAACCCAGCCTGGGTGCCCTGTGCCGGGTCGAACCGGAAGACGGCTTCATCGAAGAACCGGTCGGCCAACCTATTGAAATCCGCATCTCGGCTCTGTGCCCTGCACACGGCCGCCAACGCGAACGGAACCACAATCCACGACACTTTCATGGTGTTGATTATACCCGCCGGGCAAGCCGCCCCAGGGTTACACTAGACACTTGCTTCGCAAAATCGCCGCCGCGCTTATCGCTTTCGGCCCCTGGGGTGTCTTCCTCCTGGGTTTTGTCGATTCGCTGGGTGTTCCTCTACCCGCGGCGATCGACGCCTTGCTGATCACCGTGGCCATCGAAACTCCGCAGCGTGCCTACTTCACCGCCTTCATGGCGGTCGCGGGTTCGGCCGGCGGCAACATCGTGCTTTTCCTGCTGGCGCGCTCCGGCCGCAGACGCTTCATGAAGAGCGAACTCCCGCAGGGCAAGGGGCAGAGGTTCCAGCAATGGTTCAGCCGCTACGGCCTGTTGACCGTCTTCGTCCCGGCCGTGGTTCCCTTCGTGCCGCTTCCGCTCAAGGTCTTCGTGATCTCAGCCGGCGCCATGCACACGCCGGTTGGCCGGTTCCTCGGGGTCATCTTGCTGGCGCGGGTGATCCGCTATTTCGGCGAAGCCCTCCTCGGCATCCGCCTCGGAAGCGGCGCCCAAGGCTTTCTCGCGCACCACGCCTGGAGCATTCTTGGAGTGGTCTTTGCCGTCGCGCTTGCCGCCCTGGCCGTGCTCCGGTTCATCGCCCGCCGTAGTTCGCCGGCAGTGCCGGGGACCAACGGAACGTAAGCGCCCCTCCCCGGTTCCCCTGGATACGCGGTACGGTATCAACCATCAAAGCGCGGGGGCCTAAAGGGTTTGGTGGAAGTCGCCGATAAGGTCCCCAGGGGGGAGTGTCCCCATGGCCGCGCCCTGGCCGTATTGCAAACAGAGGTGATTGAGGACCCGAATGACTTCCGCACCCGTCCGCTTTCTTCTTGCCGGACTCAGCGTCGCCGTCACGCTCGACCACGGCATCGCAGCCGATGCACCGCCCGCCAGCCCTATCGCCCCCAAGGGCTATTCGCTGGCGGACTGCCTGCGAACCGCCATGCAGACGAATCACCGCCGTCCTGCGTCCCGGTTTGCCGTGGCAATGCCGAGGCTCAACACCGCCAGGCACTGGCGGGCTACTGGCCCCAGCTGAGCGCGAAGGCCGGATGGTTTCGCCTGGATGAGCCGCCCAACTTCGTTTTCCCGGCCTCCTCGATGTATGTCCCCTCTCAGACCGTCAATGTTCCCGCCGGCACGGCCATGGTCACGATTCCCGCCAACTCTTTCGCTCCGAGGCGCGAAGGGTGGTCATAGGAGGGATTGGCTACTTGCTGCGTTTCTTTCTCGACATCAGCGAGCGCAAACGGATGGAAGAAGAACTGGTCCGAGCCCGGCTGGGCGCCGACGCCGCGGCGCGGGCAAAAAGCGAGTTTCTCGCCAACATGAGTCATGAGATCCGCACCCCTCTGAACGGCATTTTGGGGCTCAGCTTCCTGCTGGAGGAGGAGTCCCTTCCGGACAATCTCCGCCCGATGATGGGCCTGATCCGCACCTCGGGCGAAGTGCTCAGGAGGGTATTGGACGATGTTCTGGATTTCAGCAAGATCGAATCGGGCCAGCTCGAACTGGAGGAGCGACCATTTGACCTTGCGGCCTGCCTGCAGTGGAGCTTCGAACTGTTCCGTGAGGTTGCCGAGGAAAAGCAGTCGAGTATCGTCTGATCCTGGACGACAGGCTTCCGGCGCGCGTGACGGGCGATGCGACCCGATTGCGCCAGGTAGCGGCCAACCTGATGAGCAACGCCGTGAAGTTCACTCATCAGGGCTCCATTGAGATGAAAGCGCAACTGGCTGAGATGGCGCCTCGCCATGGAAGGCAGCTCATCCGGATCTCGGTACGGGACACGGGCATTGGCATTCCCCGGGACAGGATCGACCGTCTTTTCCAGTCCTTCAGCCAGGTGGACGCTTCGACGAACCGACGAACCGGTGCTACGGGGGCACCGGCCTGGGGCTGGCCATCTCCAAACGGCTGGTGGAGATGATGGGCGGAGAGATCCGCGTGGAGAGCCGTTACGGCGAAGGCACGACATTCGAATTCACCGTCTCCGCCGGAGTTGCTTCCGGTCCGGAACCTGCCGTCGAGGCCCCTAGCGGCGAGGATCCCACAGGGCTGAAGATCCTGGTTGTCGAGGACAACAAGGTGAACCAGATGGTGATGATGCGGATGCTGCAGAAAATGGGCTGCCATGCCGAACTGGCGTGCGATGGCGCCTCGGCGATCGGCAGTGTCGAGGCGAACTCCTACGATGTGGTGCTGATGGACCTCAACATGCCCGAAGTGGACGGCCTGGAAGCGACCAGGCGGATCAGGAGAATGCCTGCCGCACAATCGGGCGTCCCCATTGTGGCCCTAACCGCCTCGGCTACCGAAGAGGACCGGGCTGCCTGCCTGGCGGCCGGGATGAACGATTACTTGAGCAAGCCGATGGAAATCCAAGCCTTGCGGCGGGCCTTGGATCGTTGGGGCCGCGGCCGCGCCGCCGGCATCGAGGCGACCGAGCAGCCGGTGTAGTCCGGCGAAGACCCGCATCAGGCCAGGCCGGCTCTGACAATCGTCACCAGGTTCCAGGTGACCACCGCGGCGGACCAGTAATTCAAGAACACAATCACACGCTGGCGCTTGTACCGGATGGCGGCCATTACCAGCAGCACCGCGAAGAGTTTCGCCAACAGCAATCCCGCCAGCGGGCCGAGTTGGATCAACCGGCCCACGAACACGCTCGCTTCTCCCGCGCCCAGGCGCAGACCGATCATGGTGGTCAGCACATCCAGAGCTTGCAATGAAAAGAAAATCCCCAACGAGGGCGTCGGGAATTCCCTGCGGCGCAGGAATGGGAACATGGTCGCTCCAATCATTGTTGCAGCTCGCGGCGTGGATCTTCCAGTGTTCTTTGGTTAAGCCGAAAACGCTGCTGCCGGATCACGTCCAGGTCCTTGCCGTAAAGGGTGTCGCCATCGAAATACTCTCGAACCTCCCGCAGCACTTGTTCCGGGGCCTCGCCCATGGGTAATAAATGATACAGCACGAGCTTTCGCGGGCGGGCCTTGGCCGCGATCCGCCCTACGTCGGGCGCCGGAGTGTGGAATGCGGCGTGGTACCGTTGCCAGTCCGGCGCGCGCTTCTCCCAGCCTTTCTGCGAGTAGACTTCGTGAACCAGGATGTCGCAGTCTTTCGCGATCTTCGCCAGGTTCTCGCTGTAAGTGGTGTCGCCCGAAATCACGATCGTCTTATCCCTGGCTTCGAACCGGTAACCGTAGGCGTGTTTCCAGTTACCGTGTGTCACCGCGAACGCGGTCACCCGCACGGCTGCGTCGCGATAGACTTCGCCCGGCTTCACCTCGTGCGCCGTGACCACAAATCCCCGCGGGTCGCCGGGCTGGGTGCCGTGGATGCGCATGGCCAGGTCTTCCTTGAAGGCGCGCAGCAGGTTCGCCGTCATGGCTCGCACGCCCGGCGGACCGTAAATCTCGAGCGGCTCCTTGCGTCCCGCGTTGGGCGGCGTCAGCATGAGGTCCGGACATCCCGCGGTATGGTCGGAGTGGAGGTGGGTAATAAAGGCGCGGGTCAACTGCTCCATCTGGATGCCGGCCTGCGCCGCGCGCCGTACCACACCCGGGCCGCAATCCACCACGTAAACGCGATCGCCCGAAACCACCGCCACCGCCGGGCCCATGTGGTCCGGCTCGGGGTTCGGCGTGCCCGTGCCGAGCAGGATGACTCGCGTGTCTTGCCCGCACGCCACTGCGCACATCAGGAACAATGCCAGTCGCATTGGCCCATTGTCGCGCGGCGGTGTGCGCGATTGCGCCGCGGTCATTGGGGACGGTCGGCGCCCGAAAGGCGGAACATCACCTGCAGGCCCTTGCGCCAATCCACGCCCAGCCCGACCCGCTCGACTTCAATCTCGCGCGAAAAATAGCCGAGAATCGTCTCCGTGGTGGGGTGAAACTCGAGCGACGGCGAGACCAGCAGCAGGCGCGGCGGATCGGGCCGCAGCATCACGCCGGGGAAGTATCCGTTGGCCGCAAACTCTCCGCGGTCCAGGTGCCATTTGACGCGAATCCAATAGTCCAGCGCCTGCAGCGGCAGATTCAGATCGGCCGATGCCTTCAGTTCGATCACGACGAGCCGGCCGCTTCTCTCCACCGCCAGCAAATCCAGGATGCCGCGCTCGCCACCGGCGAAGGCCGGCACCTGCCCGTAGACCGGGTCGGACAGGACCGACGCGTCCAGTGTTTCGATCTGGCATCGCGCCTGCGATTCGAGCCAGGCCTCGGGATACTGCCGGTAGAGCGGGTGATCGCGGTCGGGACTATGAGGCGAACGCACCCGGTCGAGCTCCGCCACCAGCCGTTCGATTTCGCCCCGGTGACGCTCGCGCGCCGGCAGCCGCTCGCCGAGGCCGAAGCGCAGCTCGCCACCCGCCAGCTCGCCGAATTCGATGCCGCGCACCCGCAGGCTCGTCCGCCCATCGTGCTTGGGAATGCGCTCCACTCCGGGCAGCGAGGCGATGCTCCGCCAGGTTTCGTCGCGGTTGGGCGCCGGCCGCCGGCAGGGTTCCAGGCGCGTGTCGAGATTGCCGTAGTCGCGCGAATCGATGCGCACCACAAAATCCTCCGGGGAGTAGGTGAAGAGCTCGTAGCGCGCCGCCGCCGGGTCCAGGCAAAGCAAACGCAACGCGGCAGCCCGTTCGCGTCCCGCCGGGATGTAGATGGCCAGGCCCTCGATGGCCACGCGCCGTTCGCGAGCGCGCAAGTAGGAGAGCCAGATCAAGCCGAAGGAAAGGACCGCCGCGGCGTCGGCTTCCGGAGGGCAGGCGATGGCCGCCCAGCCATGCTGGCCGTGCCGCAGGAACGCCCGCGGAAAGGCGGGCGACAGGCTGAATTCGAGATTGGCCTCCGCGCTGACCTCCGCCAGATTCCATTCCGGAAACTGGCGCCGCAGGAACAGCCGGAAGCGTTCGCGGA
>Ga0209067_10000977_pt1 | contig 17974 bp, 15 predicted proteins | sample ColStrG_CSR_2013_FD_187199 | JGI IMG/M metagenome (GOLD analysis project Ga0209067, IMG submission 187199) | Freshwater sediment microbial communities in response to fracking from Pennsylvania, USA - Cold Stream Run_MetaG_CSR_2013 (SPAdes)... | ecosystem: Environmental > Aquatic > Freshwater >...
CTCCCCGCCCGCAACTTCGACAAACGCAGCGGCGTCGGCTGCTCGTGCGCCCGCCTCACCTGCAACCGCGCCAACATCAGCCGAACCAACACCCGCCCCCGCTGCGGCGCCCACTGCGGCTCAACGTGCCGACGAAATTAGAGCGGCATCAGCGCGCGCGCATCAGCAGAGCGCAGCACTTCGGGCGCGGAGCGCACAGGCGAATGCGGCCAAAATGAAAGCCATTGCAGCGCATGACCCAGCCGAGGCCGGTCGGCAGGGCGCAATCGAGGCGCGGTCGCATCATGCCGCCGATGAAATGGATCATTATGCGCGCTCGCTTGACGACCAACTCGACGCCATAAAAACTGATCCCGTCCAGCGCTACCTCCCCCTGGGGCTGGCGGGACTGGCAGCGCTGGCGCTGGGCGGCGTGGCTCTCTTCACGCGCCAGCGGATGGCCACACTCCAGCGCCGTCGTCGGGAAGCGGTCGATGCGCTGCGAAAGAGTGAGACGGCCGCCGCCGATATGGATGGACAAGATGTTGTGCTGACGAGTGAGACCGGCGCGCTCAAACTCCCCGGTCGTAAACTGCGGCTCGGGCTGATCGTTGGCCGGTCAACCGAGCGCGCTGACGTCATTCTCGCGCGTGAGACTGTGGGGCGCGAACATGCCCGCTTCATCCTCCGTAAGGGCCGTTTGTTCGTCACCGATCTTGGATCGACCAACGGCACCTTTGTCAACAACACGCGGCTCATAGCACAGGCCGAAACCGAGCTGTTCAATAACGATATGCTTTCGTTTGGATCACAGCATAAATTCAACGTGCGATTTTGAAAGGTGATGACTGATGACCGATAAGAGCGACACCGAAAAAACCGTTCCCAATATCGCTGCAGGTTCAGGCTGGAACCCAGGGATTCAACGCCCCGCCAACCCGGATGATCCAACGGTTGTTGATCCCACGTTCCGCACCAAGTCGAGCATGCCCAGCGCGGGCAGCAAACGCGCCGTGGTTGCCGACGACGACGAAAAAACAAAAATTTTCACCGCACCTGCACCCGGCGCAAATGTGGATCCGTCGAAGCTGCCGGTCGGCTGGGTGGTGATCACGCAAGGCCCCGGACGCGGAACGGCCTATCAACTATGCTATGGCTCAAATCGCATCGGTCGCGGACCTGGGGTTGAGGTGTCGCTTAATTTTGATGATGCCTCAATCTCGCGCGGGGCACATACGCGCATTGCTTATGACACCAAGGGGCGGATGTTCTATCTCGCGCCAGGTGATGGCACGGGGCTGACGTATCGTAAGGGGCAGCCCGAACCCATTTTAACCCCGGTGCCGCTTGAGCCGAACACCGAGATTGAGATAGGTCATACCGTGCTGCGCTTCCTGCCGCTGTGCAGTAAGGATTTTGACTGGATGGATAGTCTCGACGAAAGCAAAAAATAATGGTTTCGCCCAAAGACTTTGCGATTGCCGACAGCATTGGGAAGCGCAACGCGCAAGAGGATTTTTGCAGCTATTCCGAATGTGCGGCGATGGAGCCGCTGCCGCACATCACCGTGGTTGCAGACGGAATGGGCGGGCACGCAGCCGGAGAGGTGGCGAGCCGATTGGCGACCGAATCGTTCCTCGCGGCGTGCAAGGGGCACACGCCCGGTGCCCATGATATGCTCGGCACCGCGCTTGATACGGCCAACAGCAAAATCGCCGATTACACCGCCGCGAATCCCGATGTTGACGGGATGGGGTGCACGCTGATTGCCGTCGAAGTGCAGGAGGGTGCGCGCGCATATCGCTGGATCAGCGTGGGCGACAGCTTGCTGCTGAGCGTCACGCCCGAAAAGATCGAACGGATCAACGAAGACCATAGTTTTCGCGAGGCTATCGGTCGGGCGGAAGCTGCGGGCGAATCGACGGCAGGTTTTCCCTCACCCAATATCCTGCGTTCGGCAGTGATGGGGCTGCACATGCCGCTGATCGACGACCATGCCGCATGGCGCAGTTTTGCACCGGGTGAAACACTGGTCATCGCGACTGACGGCCTCGACACTTTGCCGCCCGAGCAAATTCGGCAGATCGTGAATGCTGGGGGAGAGGCCGGCGCGATTGCCAAGGCGCTCATCAGCGCGGTGGAACATGTCGGGAAACCGAAGCAGGACAACACTACGATTGCGGTGCTCAAATCTCCCGTCGATCCGCTGCGTGAGCTTTCACCAACGCGCGCCAAGCCCAAAGCCGAGGCTGAGCGTTGGGTTTCGACCCGAACGCTGAGCGCGTTGGGGCTCGGTGTGTTGGGGGGCGGCGCGCTGATGGGCGCGGCGCTCAACGTCGTCCCCGGTCTGAGCCGTTATATTGTGCCATCTGAACCGAACGCGGCGGGGAACGCGGTGACCGATACCACGGCCAACGCAACGACAAATGTGGTGAGCAGCCCATCGCAAAAGCCGGCACCCGGTTCCGTCACACCAGATACGTTCGTCAACCCGGCCCGGCCGGCTGGACCGCAGCATCTGGCCACGCAACCTCCGGAAGCAGGGGCCAAGCCAGCGCCCGCCGCAAAGGCCAACCCCGTGCCAGCAGCCAGCACAAAGCCCGTGCCAGCAGCCAGCACAAAGCCCGTGCCCACCGCCGCAAAACCCTTACCTCCTGCCGCTGCGAAACCCGCCGCCACACCCGGCCCCGTCGCCCCATCACCAAACGCGGGAGCGAATGCCGCAGCAGAAATCGTCAACGCACCCGCGCCTTAACCCGATCAAGGGCGTTCACCGTCATAATTGCCCGGTGGTGAATAGCGACACACCAGCACCTGATCATCAGCCGTAGTGGCGATAGCGCAGCCGACATGGGTGGTGTTGCGCCAGATAAGCTGGGTGTAATGGCCGACACTTTCCCAATTGCCTGATTTGGATACGTTGGGGAAGATGCCAACACGATAATCCGACACCTCGCTCGCCCAAGCGCCGATCATTTGTTCGAGCGTATAGGCACCGCGTGTTCCTTTCCAGAGATTTTCGCCTTGATGCTTGCGTTCGGTGCCCGCATCATCATGGTCAAAGCCCCCCGTACTGGCGAGATGCGCGGCCCAGCGACCGGCATCATCGGCGAGCAAACTGCTCCACGTCAGCGGCGGAACCCCAGCGCTCGCGCGCGCCATGTTGTGAGCAGCGAGCAGGCGGCGGTTGGTTTCTCCGGTGGACGAGGAGGTGGACGAAGCGGTGGTTGCGGAAGCGCCCGCATTCGTCGCTTGGGCCCGAGCGGCGCACGCGCTGACGTCGGCACCCGCCAGCAACAACAGGCTGAAGCTGAACACAGGCACTGAGCGCTCCGCCGCGAATCGCATCGCGCCGCCGAAGCGGAACTTAAACGGCAACTCCATAGAGATCATGCGCATCAGCGTCCTCAACCAGAACGCGCACAATATCACCACTCTGCATGCCCGTCGCATCGCGCAGATGCACTTCGCCGTCTATTTCGGGCGCGTCGGCTTTTGAGCGACCGGTGGCACCGCCCTCATCGTCCACGGCATCCAGCAAAACGTCAATCGTCTGCCCCACTTTGGCGGCGAGTTTGGCTTCCGAAATGCGTGCGGTGAGTTCCATCAAGCGCGCATAACGCTCTTCCTTCACCTCTTCGGGCACCGGATTGGGCAGGTCATTCGCCGCAGCGCCCGCCACCGGCTCAAAGCGGAACGCGCCGACACGATCAAGCTGCGCTTCCTCAAGCCACTCCAGAAGATAGGTGAAGTCCGCCTCGGTCTCGCCGGGGAAGCCGACGACGAAGGTCGAGCGGATTGTGATGTCGGGCGCGATGGCGCGCCAATTGCGGATACGCTCGAGCACCTTGGCCTCGTTCGCGGGGCGCTTCATCGCCTTGAGCACCGAGGGGGCGGCGTGTTGGAACGGAATGTCGAGGTAAGGCAATACCAGTCCCTCGGCCATCAGCGGGATCACCTGATCGACATGCGGATAGGGGTAAACATAATGCAGCCGCACCCACGCCCCGAGCTTGCCCAATTCACGCGCCAAGTCGGTCATATGCGCGCGCACCGGCTCGCCTTTCCAGTCGCGCGACTGATGTTTGATGTCGACGCCATAAGCCGAGGTATCCTGCGAAATGACGAGCAATTCCTTTGTCCCCGCTGCGACGAGCTTCTCCGCCTCGCGCAAAATCGCATCGGGGCGGCGCGACACCAGATCACCGCGAATGCTCGGGATGATGCAGAACGAACAGCGGTGGTTGCAGCCCTCGGAAATCTTCAGATACGAATAATGGCGCGGTGTGAGCTTCAGCCCCGCATCGGGCACAAGATCGGTGAACGGGTGCGCGGGCGCGGGCGCGGCCTCATGCACCGCACTCACCACGGCTTCATATTGGTGCGCGCCGCTGATCGCGAGCACTTTGGGGAATTTGGCGCGGATCATCTCCGCCTCTTGCCCGAGGCAACCAGTGACGATCACCCGGCCATTTTCGGCAAGCGCCTCGCCAATCGCCTCCAAGCTCTCCTCCTTCGCTGAATCGAGAAAGCCGCAGGTGTTGACGAGCACGACATCCGCGCCCGCATAATCGGCGGAGAGGCCATAGCCATCGGCGCGCAATTTCGTCAGGATGCGCTCGCTATCAACGAGCGCCTTGGGGCAGCCAAGCGAGACCATGCCCACTTTGGGCGCGGTTGGAATGATGGTGAGGGTCGACTCTGTCATCAGCCCGCCTTACGCCAAGCACGGTTTGAAGTCTAACGCGCGCGATTGGATAATAACGACATGATCGCGTCATCAGCGTGTCACCTGTGGCGGCAACATTTGGATGAGCGACTCGATGGCGAGTCCCTTTCGACCCGGAGGTTCTATGTCCCACCATACCCACCCGCACAATCGCGCAACCACCATTCTGCCGCATCATCGCTTTCCGCATTCGCTTGGCGCGCCGCTGATCCATTGTGAAGCGACGGTCACCAAGGTGTTCAACGGCCCGGTCAACCACCACGGCGCCAACCACCAGCATTTCGATGTGCGGATCGACAAAGTGCTGACACTCGATGGCGCGGCGTTTGGAGCCGATAGTTTGCTCACCACGCAGGCCTTTGTCGCGGTGCGCTTCGGTGATACCGAGGGGCTTGATGCCGAAATCCAAGGCCTGATCGAAAACAGTCCGATTGAGTTACAGGGCGAATATATCGCCGCCGCCGAGGCCTATGCGGCTGAGGACAATGACGCGCCCAAGCTTCCGGTCATTCACTTCACCCACCATCCCGTGGGTTTTGTCATCTATGACGGAACGCATTACAGCTAGCGTTGAGTGAGCATGTCTATCCGACGCGCACGATCTTGAGACCTTTGGCGCGCAACATCGCCAGCAGCGAATCGTTGCCCGCCAAATGTCCCGCGCCGACCGCAACCAACGTCACGCCGGGCTTCTTGAGTCGGGCGATCGTCCACTGTGCCCAATTGGCGTTACGGTCGTGGAGCAATACACGGGCAAGCTGCGGCTCAGATTTCAAATCCGTGTCGAAGCTGCGGGCGATTGCCGCTGGGTCGCCGGCTTCCCACGCGCGCAGCGATTGATAAAATTCCGCCTTGGCGCGCGGGATGTCATCAATCGATTCGACGAGCAAACGGCGTTGCAGCGCTTCAGGCAGCGCATCAAAAATGCCAAGCTGAGAGCGCACCGTTTCGAGGCCATCAATCTGCTTGTGCGCGGCGGTGAAATCGGCCGTCAGCTTATGCTCCACGCCCTCATCACCATCAACCCCCAGCGTTTTGAACAATTGCGGGTTGATGGCGAAAAAGAACACCGCCCAGGTCTTGTAATTTTTGAGTGCAGCAAGCGGCGTTTCGCCATGCGCCAGCACGGCCTCGACCTTCGCGCGTTTGTTGGCGGGCACACGATCAAGCACGTCAGGCAGATTGGGCGCAAAGGCGAGCGCGTTTATCGCCGAGGTGATTTTGTCGTGGTCAGCGCCATCGCTCAGTTCGAGCACGAGCGTGTCTGCCTCGGCTTCGGCTTTGATGATCGCGGGTGTGTGCCAATCCTCACCTTTCGGAAGCGCGTGGATCGTCCCCAAAAAATAAATCGTGCTGGTGGGGCTGCTTACCTTCCACAACGCCGGATGAGCGGGGCGGGCCTCGACGCACGAGGCAGACGCGAGCGAGAGCGGGAGCAGCACAAGCCCACGCAACAACTGGAGCATTTTCATCGCGCTCTCATACCCCTGCAAGCTTGACCGCGCCAGCCCTATCCGCCAAAGCCGCGCGCGTGACGAAACCGCTTTCCTTTCAGCGCCTCATCCTCACGCTGCATGACTATTGGAGCGATCGCGGCTGCGTTATCCTCCAGCCGTATGACATGCGCGTCGGCGCGGGCACTTTTCACCCCGCAACAACGCTGCGCTCGCTGGGGCCAGAGCATTGGAATGCCGCCTATGTCCAGCCTAGCCGCCGCCCGACCGATGGCCGTTATGGCGAGAATCCTAATCGGCTGGGGGCCTATTACCAATATCAGGTGATTATGAAGCCCTCGCCGCCCGATTTGCAGGCGCTATACCTCGGCAGCCTCACCGCGATTGGCATTGATCCGCTGCTGCACGACATCCGCTTCGTTGAGGATGATTGGGAAAGCCCCACGCTCGGCGCTTGGGGCCTGGGCTGGGAAGTGTGGTGTGATGGCATGGAGGTGACGCAGTTCACCTATTTCCAGCAGGTTGGCGGCTTTGACTGTAAACCGGTCGCGGGCGAACTGACCTATGGGCTGGAGCGGCTCGCGATGTATATTCAGGGCGTTGATAACGTCTATGATCTGGCGTTCAACGATGCTGGCGTGACCTATGGTGACGTGTTCAAAGAAAATGAACGCGAGTTTAGCAAATATCACTTCGAGGTGGCGGACACCGCCGCGCTGTTCGATGGCTTTGCCAAGGCCGAGGCCGAGTGCCAGCGTTGCTTGGACGCAAATATTCCGCTCGCGGCTTACGATCAGGCGATTGAAGCGTCGCACCTATTCAATACGCTGCAAGCGCGTGGCGTGATCAGCGTGCAAGAGCGCGCCAGCTATATTGGCCGCGTGCGTGATCTGGCAAAAGGCGCGTGTGCGGGCTGGATGACTAAAAATGGGTGGGCGGAATGATGCGGCGTCACTGTGCTCCAGCACAGGCCGGAGCCCAATATTTCGATGGAGCTAGGCTCCTGCCTTCGCAGGAGCACGACACATGACTGACTTCCTCCTCGAACTGCGCTGTGAAGAAATCCCCGCGCGGATGCAGGATGGCGCGCGCGCTGAGCTGGAGAAGCTGTTTGCGGCGGAACTCGCCAAGGCTGGCCTCAAGACTTCTAATCTCGTGTCCTATGCCACGCCGCGCCGGCTCGTGCTGATCGCGTATGATATGCCGCTGGAAACGCATGCCACCTCCGAAGAAACCAAAGGCCCCAAGACCAGTGCGCCGCCGCAAGCACTTGAGGGCTTCCTCCGCAAGACCGGCCTGACGCAAGATCAACTCACCGAGCGCGATGGTGTGTATTTCGCAATCATCAACAAGCCCGGTCGCAAGACCGCCGATGTGCTGGCGGAGGCGATCCCCGCGATCATCCGTGGCTTTAGCTGGCCAAAATCGATGCGTTGGGGCGCGGCGTCCGCGTCCACCGAATCCTTGCGTTGGGTGCGGCCGTTGCAGGGTATAGTTGCGCTCTTCGGTGATGAACCCATTGTCTGTGGATACGAGGGCATCGAGTCTGGCCGCGAAACAATGGGCCATCGGTTCCACCCGAATGACGCAGAGGATAAGTTGGTTGTTCCGATCCATATCACTTCTCCGGATAATTACGCCGACCAACTTCACAAAGCGCATGTCATCGTCGATCAGGCCGAGCGGCAGGCGATCATCCGTGACGGCGCGGCCAAGGCAGCCGCGGATGCCGGGCTCATACTCCTCCCCGACGAGGCGCTCGTGGCGGAAAATGCCGGCCTCACCGAATGGCCGGTGCCGCTGCTCGGGCGCTTTGATGAGGCTTTCCTCGCGGTGCCGCCCGAGGTCATCCGGCTCACCGCCAAGCTCAACCAGAAGTATTTCATGTGCGAGCAACGCACCCATGCCGGGGGCATGGCGAGTAGCGGAGCCAGCGATGGCAAGCTCGCCAACGCATTTGTCTGCACCGCCAATATCAGCGCGCATGACGGTGGCGCGGCAATCATCGCGGGCAATGAGCGCGTGCTGGCCGCGCGGCTGTCCGATGCCAAATTCTTCTATGAGCAGGATTTGAAGACGCCGCTCGCGGTGCATGCCGAGAAGCTCAGCAACATCGTGTTCCATGAGAAATTGGGCACGGTGGCGGATAAGGTTGCGCGCGTGGCGAAGCTGGCGCGGTGGTTGGTGGAGAGTGGGGTTGTTCACCCTCGTGCTCCGAGCGCAGACCCGGAGCCCAGTGGCTCGGCAGGGCAACTAGGCTCCGCAACACGTGCGGAGCACAGCAATGCTGTTGCGGCATTAGCCGACATGGCCGAACAGGCCGCGCGGCTGTGCAAGGCCGATCTCGTCACCGGCATGGTCGGCGAGTTCCCCGAATTGCAGGGCGTGATGGGCGGTTATTATGCCCGCGCGCAGGGGCTGCCAAACGAAGTGGCCGATGCGATCCGCGATCATTACAAGCCCGTCGGCCAAGGCGATGATGTCCCCACCGCGCCCGTGACCGTGGCGGTCAGTCTGGCGGATAAGCTGGATACTTTGGTTGGGTTTTTCGCGGTAGATGAAAGACCAACGGGTTCAAAAGATCCACTTGCTCTGCGTCGTAGCACGTTGGCGATCATTAACCTCATCGTTCAGAACAGGCTGTCGGTATCCATAAAGGAAGCTTGGGAAGTACTGGGGCAGTGCCTGTTGGATCAAGCGCACACGAGAGCAATGAGTGCAGATTACATTTTTGAGTTTGCGCAAAAATATGGTCAGCCAGAATTCTCATATAAGCCTGTTAACGATGGTATTGAGTTTACTATGAGCGCTGAGGGAGTCAGTCGCACTTCGACGATACATGTCCAAGAGGAGTATTTTGGTATAAAACTATTGACGGCCTTATATTTTGGGGCTTCGACAGAGTATCGTTCATTAGCCGACTTCTTCGCCGACCGCCTCAAAGTGCAGCAGAAGGAAGCGGGTGTTCGGCATGATCTGATCGATGCGGTGTTTGCGACGAAAAACGAACAAGGCGCGGGTGAGGATGACCTCGTCCGCCTGCTCGCGCGGGTGAAGGCGCTGCAGGCGTTCATCACCACCGAAGATGGCGCGAACCTGCTTGCGGGATACAAACGCGCGGCTAATATTTTGAAGCAATCCAGTGCTCCGGGCGGAGACCCGGAGCCCAGTGGCTTGGCAGGGCACCTAGGCTCCGCATCAAGTGCGGAGCACAGAGCGCCCGCGACGCTCTTGCCTGTCGAGACCAGGCTCCTCAACGCCCTCGATTCCGCCGACCCACAGGTTGAGGCCGCGCTCGCCACCGAGGACTTCACGCGGGCCATGTCCACCCTCGCCACGCTGCGCGCGCCGATTGACCAATTTTTTACCGATGTCATGGTCAATGATCCCGACGCGGGCATTCGCGCCTTTCGGCTCGGGTTGCTCGCGCGGTTCCGCGATGCGGTGCACAAAGTCGCAGATTTTTCAAAGATTGAGGGCTAAAGTTTCAAGCGCGCACACCGCAAGATCGGGGCGCATCACAACCAGGGAAGATGAACGATGACCAAGACTGTTTACCGCTTCGGCGGCGGCGTGAATGACCATCTTGCAGACGGTGGAACCAGCGGAAACAAGAATCTGCTCGGCGGCAAGGGCGCAAACCTTGATGGCATGGCTGCAATTGGCCTGCCCGTGCCCCCCGGTTTCACGATCACGACCGAGATGTGCACGCGCTATTACGACGAGGGCGAAACCTTCCCTGAGAGCGTGCGCGCGGAAGTGGCGGCGGGGCTCAAGCATATTGAGGGACTGACGGGGCGCGTATTTGGTGACGCGGCGAATCCGCTGCTGGTTTCCGTCCGCTCCGGCGCGCGCGTCTCGATGCCCGGGATGATGGATACAGTGCTCAACCTCGGGCTGAACGACGCAACAGTGGAGGGGCTTGCGGCTTCCTCCGGCGATGCGCGCTTTGCGTGGGACAGCTATCGCCGCTTCATCCAAATGTATGCCGATGTGGTGCTCGAACTTGATCATGGCAGTTTCGAAGAAGCGCTTGAGGTGGCGAAGGAAGATCGCGGCTATTATCTTGATACTGAGTTGAGCGCGGCCGACCTGAAGGCGCTCGTTGCCGAGTATAAGGCGCTCGTGCAGGCGCAATGGGGCAAGCCCTTTCCGCAAAATGTGCATGATCAGTTGTGGGGCGCTGTCGGCGCGGTGTTTGGCTCGTGGCAGTCGGAACGGGCGAAAGTGTATCGGCGCTTGAACAGCATCCCGCATGATTGGGGCACGGCGGTCAATGTGCAGGCGATGGTGTTCGGCAATATGGGTGACACATCGGCAACGGGCGTAGCGTTCACGCGCGACCCCGCGACAGGCGAGCGCGCTTATTATGGCGAGTTCCTGATCAACGCGCAGGGTGAGGACGTGGTCGCGGGCATTCGCACGCCGCAATATCTGACCGAGGCGGCACGCGCGCGCGCCGGGGCCAAGCCGGCGAGCATGGAAGCGGCGATGCCCGAGGTTTATGCCGAATTGGCGCGCGTGTTCGATACGCTGGAAACGCATTACCGCGACATGCAGGACATTGAGTTCACTGTTGAACGCGGCAAACTCTGGATGCTTCAGACACGGAGCGGCAAGCGCACCGCCAAGGCCGCGCTCAAGATTGCGGTTGATATGGCCAACGAAGGCTTGATCACGACTGATGAGGCGGTGGCGCGCGTTGATCCCGCCGCGCTCGACCAATTGCTTCACCCAACGCTTGACCCCAAAGCGCCGCGCGATGTGCTCACCAAAGGGCTGCCGGCCTCGCCGGGTGCCGCCTCGGGCAAGATTGTGTTCGATGCCGATACGGCGGAAAAGCGGGCCGCCATGGGCGAAAACGTCATTCTCGTGCGCGTCGAAACCTCGCCCGAAGACATTCATGGGATGCACGCGGCGAAGGGCATTCTCACCGCGCGCGGCGGGATGACCTCGCACGCCGCCGTGGTCGCGCGCGGCATGGGGCGGCCCTGCGTTTCGGGTGCGGGCGCGCTCAACATTGATGGCAAAGCGAAAACGCTGCGCATCGGAGCGCGTGAGCTGGGAGAGGGCGACATCCTCACGCTCGATGGCGCGTCGGGCGAAGTGATGGCGGGCGAAGTGCCCACCGTTCAACCTGAACTCGCGGGTGATTTCGGCACGCTGATGGTCTGGGCCGACAAAATCCGGCGGATGAAGGTGCGCGCGAATGCGGAAACGCCGCTTGATGCCAAGGTCGCGCGCGAATTTGGCGCGGAGGGGATTGGACTGTGCCGCACCGAGCATATGTTCTTCGACGCGGCGCGGATTACGGCGGTGCGCGAGATGATTCTGGCGGAAACCGAAAAGGGTCGCCGCCACGCGCTCGACAAACTGCTGCCCGAGCAGCGCAAAGACTTCACTGAAATTTTCGAGGTGATGGCCGGGCTGCCGGTGACGATTCGCCTCCTCGACCCGCCACTGCATGAGTTCCTGCCGCATGAGGAAGCCGAGTTTGCCGATGTCGCGGCGGCGGCGGGTGTGGGGATTGAAGTGCTTAAGCGCCGCGCGGCGGAATTGCATGAGGTGAACCCGATGCTCGGCCATCGCGGTTGCCGGTTGGGCGTCACTTACCCCGAAATCTACGAAATGCAGGCGCGCGCGATATTCGAGGCGGCGTGTGATCTGGTGGTCTCGCCAATCCCCGAGGTGATGGTGCCGCTGGTTGCCACGCGCAAAGAACTCGAACTGATGAAGGCGGTCATCGACACCACCGCCGAGGCCGTGTTCGCAGAACGTGGCAAGCGTATTGAGTATCTGGTCGGCACCATGATCGAGCTGCCGCGCGCGGCACTGAAGGCAGGCGAAATTGCCGAAGTCGGCGCGTTCTTCAGCTTCGGCACCAATGATCTGACACAGACGACGTTGGGCGTATCGCGTGATGATGCCGCGCGCTTCCTCACCGCCTATGTCGATAAGGGCATTTACGCGCGCGATCCGTTTGTCAGCCTTGATGTCGAGGGCGTGGGTGAACTCATCGCGCTCGCGGCCGAACGCGGGCGCAAAACGCGGCCAGACGTCAAACTCGGCATTTGCGGCGAACATGGCGGTGATCCGGCGTCTATCGCGTTCTGCGAGCAAACCGGGCTGGATTATGTCAGCGCCTCGCCTTACCGTGTCCCCATCGCACGACTCGCGGCGGCGCAGGCCGCGTTGGCGGCGCGCAAAAAGACTTGACATAAATGACCTATATGGTTATTAACCGAGTCAGAAAGGGTCATTCACCATCATAATTCGGTTTTATCGTCTTGCCCTGTTTGCCATCGCGCTGCTCGCCTGGATCGCTTTTGCGTGGCATTTGCAGATCCGCATGGCGAAGGGCGCTGATGCCCTCACCGCGCTGTGGGGGCAGGCCGATTATTTCACTGAAACGACCAACATGCTCGTGGCAGTGCTGTTTTCGTGGCTGGCGGTGCGTGCGCAAGCCCCGGTGTCATCGCGCGCGCTTGCGGTGGCCGCAGTGTCCGAGGCGATTGTCATGCTCGTGTATTGGCCGGTACTTTACCCCACCAATCCGCCCAAGCCCGGCGAAGAAATCGCGAATGTCCTCATTCATGGCGTGGTGCCGATGATGGTGATCGCCTATTGCATCATGCTGGCGCGTAAGGCGACCACCACGTTGAGCGATCCGCTGCGTTGGATGGCCTATCCGGTGGGCTATACCGTGTTCATCATGGCGCGCGGGATCTTGACAGGCAAATATCCTTATTTCTTTTTCAATCCCGCCAAGGTCGGGGTGCCGATGGTGATTGCCGATATCGTCATCATTGGCATCATCTATTTCGGCGCGGGGCATGTGTTCGTCTGGCTTGATCGGAAGCCGCGCCAAGCGCTCGCCTGATCAACCCATCCGTGCCCCGCTCTTCACAGGCTGTTCTGTGGCATAAAAGGCGGCACGGCGATCGTGTTTCGCGCGTCAGTGAGCAGCCGCCCCCATTGCGCCGAGAGCATATTGAAATAGGCGTCGTCGTTTTTCACACGAAAATGGGTGATCGGCTGGCGCGGATCGCTCGGCACCGCGACCAAATCGAGCGGACGCCCGACGGAAAGATTCGAACGCAGCGTCGAATCAAATGAAAGCAGCCCGACCTTCACCGCCTCATCAAGCGGGGTGTCCCAATCGAGCGTTCGATCGAGAATCGGCTTGCCATATTTGAGCTCGCCGATTTGCAGGAAGGGGCTATCGGGATTGCATTCGATGAAATTGCCCTCGTCGTAAATCAGATAGAGTTTGAGCGGCCCATTGCCGATCCGCCCGCCGAGCAACAGCGAAACGCCGGCGTTGATTGTCGTTCCGGCGAGGGTCTGACCGACTGACCGGCGCGCAATCGACACCGCCTCGCCAACCAGTTGTGCTGCGCGAAACATGGTCGGCACATTGGCGAGCATCCGTGCGGGCATATTGGGGTCGGCTGAGGGCAGGCCCTCTTCGAGCATCGAGAGCATCGATTGCGTTGACGACAGGCTTCCGGCCGAGGCGAGCACGATGAAGCTGTCTTGCGTGTCCAACAGCACATGGAGCTTTTTATAGATGGAAATATTGTCAATTCCGGCGTTGGTGCGCGTATCAGCAATCATCACCAATCCATGGTTCGTCAACATTCCGACGCAATAAGTCACAAGCTCCTCCACAATTTTCTCCGCACGGCCCGCCATATCAATATGGTCTAAATTTGAAATGCGATAGGGTGATTACACAAACCGAAATTGGCGTCCGATGGCTTCATCGAGCATCGCATTCTGGGCGAGGAAATCCTCAAGATATTCGTGCAGCCCCTCACCAACAATCTGCCCGACCGACGTGCGCTTAAAATTGGCGTGACGGGTCATGGCCAGCGAATCAGCCTGTCCGAAATAATCGGTGACCTGCGCGATGTTGCGCAATTGCCGCTCGACCTCGCCGACACATGCAACGAGCGAGCGCGGAAACTCCGCCCGCAGCGTGAGAAACTCGATCACATTCGTGACGTTGAGCCCCTCACGATAGAGCATCCGATACGCATTGACGGCGGATACCGTCTGCAAGATCGTCGTCCATTGGTCGCGGTCAATCGCGCCGCCGACGCGCTCGCCCTCGGGCAGCAGGATGTGATACTTCACTTCGAGCAGGCGCGCGGTGTTGTCCGCCCGCTCAACCGCCGCGCCGAGATGAATGAACATGAGCGAGGGATGAAACAGCATCCGTGCAATCGCGCCGGTGAAACTCAGAACATCAACCTGCAAGCGCGCGATGAGCGCCAGCGATGTATTGTCGGGGATGGTTTTGTGTGCGCTGATGGTGAGCCAAGCCTGATTGATCGCGCTCCACGCTTCGCGCGAGAGAGCGGTGCGCACCACCCGCGCATTGCTGCGCGCGGCCTCCAGACACCGTAAGATCGATCCGGGATGATCGGTCGACAGCAGCAGGAACGGTTCAACATGCTGCCGTTGCTGCGGTTGACCGAGCAGGGCAAAGGCCTCGGTCGCCTCGATCACGTTGAGCGCGCTCGCCCAAGCGGCGTCGCCTGCCGGGCGCGACGACAGCGCATCGAGCCGCACCGTCGCCTCGATCAGCCGAGCCGTAAAATCGGCGCGCTCGACGTAGCGCCCCATCCAATACAGCGCGGCAGCGGTGCGCGAGAGCATCATCCCGGTGCCACTTCAGTCAACACAAAACTGTCCTTCGTGCCGCCGCCCTGACTTGAATTGACCACGAGCGAGCCTTGTTTGAGCGCGACGCGGGTCAAGCCGCCCGGCACCATTTTGACGCCGTCAGGGCTGCTGAGCACGAAGGGTCGGAAATCAACATGGCGTGGCTCCACCGCCGCCCCAGCTATTGTGGGGACGGTCGAGAGTGCGAGCGTCGGTTGGGCGATATAGCGTTCGGGTTGCGCCAGCAGCGCAGTGCGAAACGCGGCGCGTTCGGCTTCGGTCGCGGTCGGGCCGATCAACATCCCATAGCCGCCCGATCCATCAACGAGCTTCACCACCAACTCATCGAGATGGCCGAGCACATAAGCCAGTGCCTCGGGCTCGCGGCAGCGCCATGTCTGCACGATGGGGAGCAGGCTTTCGCTCCCGGTGTAGAAGCGGACAATCTCGGGCATATAGCTGTAAATCGCCTTGTCATCGGCGATGCCTGTTCCCGGCGCGTTGACGATCGTCACGTTGCCCGCGCGCCACGCCCGCATCAGGCCGGGGACGCCGAGCATCGAATCGGGTCGGAAGACCTCGGGATCGAGATAATCGTCGTCGATGCGGCGATAGACGACATCGACGCGCAACAATCCGGTGATGGTGCGCATCCACAATCGGTCATTCTCGACGACGAGGTCGGCGGCCTCGACAAGTTCAATCCCGATGCGGTCAGCGAGAAAACTGTGCTCATAATAGGCTGAATTATATTGCCCCGGCGTGAGGATGACACAAACCGGTTCGGCGCGGGCGGAGGCCGGAGCGCACCGCCGCATCATATCATGCAGCAAATCAGGGTAGCTATCGACCGCCGCCACGCGGAATGAGCGGAACAACTCGGGGCACAGCCTGATCATCGCCTCGCGGTTTTCGAGCATATAGGATACGCCCGAGGGGGTGCGCACATTGTCTTCCAAAACCCAGAAATCATCCGCCGACGTCCGCACCAGATCAATCCCCGCGATGTGCGCCCATATGTCGTGCGGCGGGCGGACGCCAACCAGTTCCGCGCGATATTGCGGATTGTTGAGGATGAGGTCGGGCGGAATAAGCCCGGCTGACAGAATGCGCTGCGTACCATATATGTCGCAAAGAAAGGCGTTGATCGCCGTCGTCCGCTGCGTCAGTCCGGCTTCGAGCTTGCGCCACTCATCGGGCAGAAACACGCGCGGAACGATGTCAAAGGGGATAATCCGTTCCGATGCGGCATCATCGCCATAAACTGCAAAGGTAATTCCAAGCTGGCGAAAAGCATTTTCAGCCGCGATATGCCGCCGCGCAAGCTCGGTTGAGGACGAGTGCGCCAGCCAGTCAGCCAACGCCTCAAGCTGTGCGCGAGGCTGCTTCTGGTCATTCTCTCCATAGAGTTCATCGAACACCCGACTCGTCATGGCAAAAGTCTGCGCCAGTTTGTTGCGCTGCACAAGAGCAATTTGTAAATCGGCCCAAGCCCGAAACAAGGGGGTGTCGCGCGCGTCAACTGTGATCGGGACAATAGCCCTGCGCCGATTGCTCAATCTGGATGGTGACATGGTCGATGCGATAGGTGTGCGCGAGGCCGTGCGTCAGCGTTTCCAAAAAATGATCGTCGCCGCCACTCGGTCGCACAATATGCGCGGTCAGCGCCGATTCGGTCGTGCTCATCGCCCAGACGTGAAGATCATGCACCGCCGAAACGCCATCCTGCTTTTCCAGATAGGAGCGGACATCCTCGACTTTGATGCCCTTGGGTGCCGCATCCATCGCCATATCGAGCGTTTCGGTGAGCAGCCCCCAAGTGCCGCGCAAAATGAGCGCACAGACCGCAAGGCTGACGATAGGATCAATCCAGCGCAGTCCGGTTGTCATGATCAGCGCGCCCGCGACAATGACGGCGGCGGACGTTGCCGCATCGGACATGAGGTGTAGAAAGGCACCGCGCACATTGGCGTCGTCGCCGCGCCCCCGCAGAAAAAGCAGCGCCGAACCGCCGTTGATCAACACGCCAATTGCGGCAACCACCATCACGACGCCGCCCTTGGTCGGCTCGGGCGCCGCAAAGCGACTGAGCGCCTCCCACCCGATTCCGCCGCAAACCAGCACCAGCGCGAGCGCATTGCCCAAAGCGGCGAGCACCGTCGCCTTTCCATAGCCATAGGTGCGACGTTCGCTGCTTGGTCGTTGCGCGAGCCAAGTTGCGCCGCCCGCCGCGACCAGCCCAAGCGCATCGGACAGATTATGCGCGGCGTCGGCGAGCAAGGCGGTGGAATTGGCGTAAAATCCAGCCACAACACCGATCGCAACAAACAGCAAATTGAACACGACAGCGGCCCAATAGCGCCCCAGCCCATCAGCAATATCAGGCCCATGCGCGTGATGATGCCCCTCATGCCCGTGATGATGATCGTGGTGGTGGTGCCCATGGCCGGCGTGATCATGATGATGGTGATGCGCGCTGTGATCGTGGCTACTCATAAACGTCAGAACTCCGATAATGCCTCCACATAGCGCGCGATTTGTGTTTCAACCAGTGGCAGGCGGTTGCCCAATCGCTGCGCGGTGGTTAAGGCCGCTGCGATGACCGCTCGCTTGATCCTCGCCCTGCCCAAAGGCCGCATCCTTGACGAAGCGCTGCCGCTGCTTGCGCGCGCGGGAATTGAACCCGAGGCGGATTTTCATAACAAGGACAGCCGCGCGCTCCGTTTCGCCACCAATCTCCCCACGCTCGACATTATTCGGGTGCGCGCGTTTGATGTCGCAACCTTTGTGGCGCACGGGGCGGCGCAGATCGGCATCGTCGGTTCGGATGTGATCGATGAGTTCGACTATAGCGAAATTTATGCGCCGCTCGATTTGGGAATTGGCGCATGCCGGATCTCGGTGGCCGAACCAACCGCATTGGCTGCGACCGACGATCCCAGCGGTTGGAGCCATGTCCGTGTCGCCACCAAATATCCACATATGACGCGGCGGCACTTTGAAGCGCGCGGGGTGCAGGCGGAGTGCGTGAAGCTCAATGGTGCCATGGAGCTCGCGCCAACGCTCGGGCTCTCCTCGCGCATTGTTGATCTCGTCTCATCGGGGCGCACGCTCAAGGACAATGGGTTGGTCGAAGTTGAAG
>Ga0209067_10000978_pt1 | contig 17964 bp, 19 predicted proteins | sample ColStrG_CSR_2013_FD_187199 | JGI IMG/M metagenome (GOLD analysis project Ga0209067, IMG submission 187199) | Freshwater sediment microbial communities in response to fracking from Pennsylvania, USA - Cold Stream Run_MetaG_CSR_2013 (SPAdes)... | ecosystem: Environmental > Aquatic > Freshwater >...
GTTGGTGACCGGCCGCGGGTTGGAGAGACAAGATGGCGATCAGGCTGACCGCTAGTGCACCGATCAGGAGTGGCGTGATAGCGGTCACGATGAGCAATTCGATCAAGGTGAAACCGTCGCTGCCTCGTCGTGACGGGTGATCATTTGAGGCCGCGAGGTGGGACCGATGAAACTGTCGATACGGCTGGCGGGTCATCGTAGTCCTTCGTTGGGACGGAATTGTGTTTTGTTGTGAATATTTTGATTAAGAATGCGAAGCATATCCGTGTCGTGCGTAGCGTCAAATTGGCTCCTGAAGGTTCTTACAGGTGCGAGTCAACTCCGCGATGTCCAAGGTGCAAAGTCCTGATGAGGGCGGTGGACTCGTCGTCCAGGAAACTCCGACTTGTCGGGGTAAGTCCGGGAAAGACTCTCAGCGACAACCGTGAACGTCGTTGAGGGTTCCGGGGCCACCGACGAGTGAAGTCGTGCCGGCGAATGTCGTCAGCGGTTTATCGCTGAGTCGATGGTCGAGACTGAGGATGGATGGTCTCGCCCCGAGCGAGCATTTCAACGAAGTCGTCGATGCGTCGGGCGCGAGTCTCGGGCCTCTTGACGCTTCCGACGCGGTAAAGGATGGCGTAACGATTTCCTTTGGAGAGTGAATCGAACATGGCTTGCGCTCGGGGGTTCGCCTTTAAGGCCGTCGCCAGATCCTCTGGCACCTGACTGCTAGCTTGCCCGGCGTAGGCAACCTGCCATCGGCCGTCATCCTTGGCTCGTCGGACCTCAGCTTCGCCAGACGGATGCATTCGGCCCGCGGCCATTAGCCCTTCCGCCAGGGCAGTGTTTCGTTGAGACCACGTGCTGCGGGCCCGGCGCGGCGTGAAGCGTTGGCGAAAAGTCACGGTGTCCCGACGACCTACCTGTCCGTCGATCCAGCCGAAACACAACGCCTCCTCCAGCGCTTGATCGTAGGTCAAGCTCGTCGGATCGAGGGTTCCCTTCCGGGCTAACACGAGCCAGACGCCCGAAGAATCGGCGTGAAGGTCCTCCAACCATTCTCGCCATTCGGTGGCGTCCGCGACCAGAAGTTCAGGGAGGTCCACGGCGCTTACGATATCGCCGAGGTGTCGATGCGAGCGAGAGCAGTCACGTGATGTTTCTGAGTTAGCACCGGCAAACAAAGAGAGCGATGGGGGAGACGAGGCGAGGTTCTTCCGCAACCACGCGCACATTTTGTAAGTCGATTGTGGTTCCGGTTGAAAATTCTCGTGGTGGGGGATTTGGGTAAACGGCGATGCCCCTGGTAAGCGTGCCAAAGACACGATGCAGAAAGTGCGCCCTCACCAGCCGATCTGGATCTCGTCACCAGGAAACCCAACGTCCATCACCAGTGCCGAGTGTACGCATACTGCGTTGCATCAGGAATCGATGAGGTACGCAATGAACGCGGCTGGCACGGCCCACGCCGTGTCGACCGCCCGGGTGTCCAAAGTCGTCCGGGTTGCGAGGATCCCGTCCCACTGCGATGCGTTCACGGTCGCTGCCTCGCCAACCCAACTACCACCATCTGTGTATTTGCCCTCTACGGCGACGCCGGCCAGATCTTCTGCAACGAAGTCAATCTCCTTACGTGTCGACGTGCGGGTGAAGAACAGGTGAGCGTCGTTGTTCCATCCACGTCCCTCAAGTAATGATCTGCGCCGAATCGCTACTCCGATCTGCATTTCAGCGAGCACGGTTAGATCTACGTCGGAGCGTTGATTGTTTGACAGGTGCGCGAGCCGGGCTACGAGTGGGTCGATGGCGTACCACTTGTCCTGGGCACGTTCGCGTGGCGTCCACGATCCCTCGGCGCGTTGTGGACAATGCCAGCCTAAGTAGGCATCGTCAAGATATGCGACGTGTCGCGCGACCGTTGGTTCCGTGAGCCCAAGTGTGGACGCAATCGAACTCATGTTGAGCGGTGATGCCATGCCCCCCGCAAGACGTTCAAGGATCGAGACGGTTTGCGTCTCAGAGAGCCGACTACTCGCGAAGGCGTCCTTGAAGACAACATTGAACACGTCTTGGACGAACCAGTCGGGTGGTGATCCGTCTCCGCGACGGGCGGCGACCACGCTGGCCGGAAATCCGCCAAAGAGGAGGTACATCTCCCAGAGATTCACGAGGCTGTCGAGCCAGGGTGTGAGACTGGCGTAGGTGGAGGCAGCCGTTGGCTGATGCAGCGAACCAAGCGGGAGACGCAAGAGAGGAAGCGTCGAATCAAAGAGGCGTGCGAATGTCGCAAAGCCCATGGGAAGGAGGGTGCGATCTCCATCCGAGATGTTCCCGCGGCGTCCAGCAAGCACCCCGGAGGCTGCTGTCAACTGTTCCGAGCTGGACCCAGTGAGTATGACGGCCGCCGCGTTGAACTCGGCGTCGTTGTCTCGAAGGTACTTGACCTGTGTGCTCCAATCTCCCGTAACGGCCGTGACCTCGTCAATGAACCACCAGCGGTGATGACCGTCGGGTATCGGGGGGAGACTCGCATTCTGGACCACGGTCCGAAGATCTTTCGCCGCCCAGCCATCCGCCGCGACACGAACCACACAGGTCGGAGGCGTCCCCTGAGTCAGCAGACGATCGATGGCTTGCTTCGAGGCAACCGTCTTACCCACTCTGCGTGGACCACGCAGCAGGTAGAGGCCCCCAGGTCTGATGCCATCCAAGCACGGCGATTCGTAGGACAGCGCGCTCCCGTCGGCGCTGGTGAGGTCGGGGTCTGACTTTCGCCAGGCAGCTGACCTCCACCAAGGATTCGTCTTGGAGAGCTCCCTAGCCAACTGTCCTAGTGCTGTCGCCATCGTGATCTCCTGATGATGTTGGGTTTGCGTGCTCGTCGAGGCAAGTGCGTTCAGGAATTTATACCATCCTCAACGGACTGCGTTCAGGAATGTATACCATCCTCAACGGACTGCGTTCAGGAATGTATACCGTCCTCAACGGAGAATGTCCAGGGAGAGCCGGACGGTGCTCGAAGGAGGTGGCACTGCCCGCCATGAGATCGAAGGGGGCGGGTGGCGGTGAACCGGCGGCGGGGAGCAAGAGTCTGCTGGAATCGACCTCAACCGGGTGTGCCGAACACAGTGAACCCTCGCGACCACGTCCGGCGTTGGATCGGTTCTAAGTGTTCACCAGGAACTTCATTTGTCCGAACTTTTGTCCGAATGGTTGAGGGGTATTTATCCGAATCCCTCGTGGTGGGGCTGTGAAATAACACCTGAGTCTTCACGGATCAACAACAGCTGATCCTTGACAAGTACTCGTTGTTTTATCTCCCCTCTCTTGATTCTGCCTTCTTCTTGCGCACCTCGCCCGAAGTAAGGCGCTTCACGGCTTTAACAAGTTCGCTCTCGTCCCACACCTCGAGCGTGCGATCGCTGACCTTGATATCGACGACCCGGCCGGAGCGGTTCTTGCCGACCGAAAAGGCCTGGCCCGAGACGGTCACCACTCCGTTGACGTTGACGGTGCGGGCCACCCACTCGTCGCCGCCGCGTGAGGAGCGAACGTCGGGAACCACCAGAGCTGGGGCCGTCACCGTCTGGTCGCGCTGATAAAAGCGCGACGCCGGGGTGCTCATGCCCAGGGCCTGGTGGGGTCGCTGCGCGTTGTAGGTGGCGACGAAGTCATCGAGGTCGCGCTGGGCGACGGCGAGGGACTTGAAGACCCGTCCGGTCAGGAACTCCTGGCGCAGGGTGCGATGGAATCGTTCGATCTTGCCCGTCGTGGTGGGACTGCGCGGGGCGGTGAGGCGGTGGGTGATGCCGTTCTCCCGGCATATTCGGTCGAACATCGTCTCGGAGTCGGTCTTGCCGAAACGGTTCGTGAAGACCTTGCCGTTGTCGGTGAGAATCTCGTCGGGCACTCCGTGTCGCTCGAGAGCACTCAACAGGTGCGCGCAGACTGGGCGCAGTGTGGCGCGCGCCATGACCCCCGAGCAGACGATGAAGCGGCTGTGGTCGTCGATGCCGGTGAGGATCTTGGCCTCGACCCCGGCCTCGGTGAGGACTCCGCCGACGACGTCCATCTGCCACAGTTCCATGGGGCGAGAACGCTCCCAGCGTTTGTAGGTGGGGAGCTTCTTTCGCTGCGCGGACGCGACGATTAGTCCCTTTCTCGCCAGCACTCGGTGGATGGTCATCAGACTCGGTGGCGAGAGTCCCTCGCGGGTCATCTGGTGCGCGATGGTCACCGGCCCCCAGTAGGGGTGGGCGAGCCGGAGTCGGATAATCGCCGCTTCACGCTCGCCGTCGAGTTGATGCGGGACGTGGCGCGGTCGATGCGAGCGGTCCCGCAGACCCTCGAGACCTTCGGCCTCGTAGTCGGCCATCCACTTGTAGAGGGTTTGGCGACTGACTTTGAACTTCAGGGCGACTTCGCTGATGCGAAAGCCATCCCGGATAACCATGAGCACGGCGTCATAACGCTGCTCCATCTTGCTGATCTCCTTGAACACAGACCACCTCCTCGAGGTAAGTCGAGGTCAGTGGTCGACCGGTGTCAAGGGTCAGCTGTTGTTGTGTCAGGCATCAGGTGTTGTTGTGTCAACCATCTCCTGAAAGCCAAATGTCAAGACTCAGGTGTTGCAATACACCCTCGTGGTGGGGCTAGTAAGAATCGAACTTACGACCTCGTCATTATCAGTGACGCGCTCTAACCGACTGAGCTATAGCCCCTAGGGCTAACCAATCTACCGCATCCTCGCGAACCCCACCGTAGGAGGGCGATGACGGGTGACCGACTCCCGGCGTCATCAAAGGCAGACTTGTTCAGTGCTGGACCCTCGCTTTGTCTATCTTGCCGCGGCACTTTCGGTGGTGGGATCGGCTTCCTACGTCCGAGACACCTTACGTGGAACGACCTCGCCGCACCGGGTGACCTGGAGTCTCTGGGCGCTGGAAGGAATTCTCGCCTTCGTCGTGGAAATCCAGCAGCACGTGGGTGCCGCCGCGATCATGACCTTGGCCCTCGGCGTCATGCCACTGATGGTGTTGGTGTCGTCGTTCGTGAACCCTCACGCGGTGTGGAAGGTCGACGTCGTCGATATCGTTTGTGGACTCGTCTCACTCGCGGGTCTGGTGTTCTGGTCCCTGATTCACCAACCCACTACTGCCCTGGTGTCGTTCGTGACCGCCGACTTCATCGCCGCGTGGCCCACCTACCGTAAATCCTGGCGCGCCCCCCAGAGCGAAACGCCGCGCATCTTCGTGCTGGGGGCGGTCAACACCGGTATTACTCTTTTGACACTGCATCAGTTCACGACGGCGGGAGCCCTCTTTCCGGGAGTCATCATGATGACCGACAGTATTTTGAGCGTCATCATTCTCGGTCGACTCGGGCCGAGATTCGCCCAGCGATTTTCGCGACGCGGGGACATCGCGTGACGACCCGCGAGCCGACCACCGTCGCCCAACGTCGCCTCGAGGGTCGAGGAGGTCGTTTCCTCACCTCGCGTGGATCACTCGCGATGCTGGCCGATCGACCCACCGGTTACGACATCGTGGAACGACTCGAGAGCGAGGGTCAGTATCGCGTCGCCTCTCTCGCGCCCCTGCGCTGGCGGCGGATGATGGAGAGTCCGTTGGGATTCTTCCGAGGAGCGGCGCTGCTCATGGCCGAGGACCTCGCGCGAGGACCCTCGGCGCCGGTGACCGTCCAGATCTGTGGCGACGCGCACCTGGCGAATTTCGGCGTGTTCGCTTCGCCGGAACGGCGGATGGTCTTCGATCTGACCGATTTCGATGAGACCGATGTTGGTCCCTTCGAGTGGGACGTGAAGCGCTTGGTGACCTCCCTGGTCATCGCGGCGGAGTCCCTGGGGTTGCGTCACGGGGCCCAGGAGAGACTGGCGCGGTCCGTCGCTCGTGAATATCGCGTCGCCATCCGGCGTTTCGCCGAGGAGACCCGTCTCGACGTCTGGTACTCGACCCTGACCACCTCGTCGCTCATGCAGGACCTGCGCGCGGCGTTCACCGACGTCACGCGCCGGCGCATCGAAGATGTGTTGCAGCACCTGCGCGGGACCGATGACACCAGCGCCTACCAGCGCTTCGTCGTCCCGGGGGAGCACCCGAGAATTGTGGATGATCCGCCGCACTTCTCCCACGATGAAGGGGCCGACGAGACGGGCATCACGTCGGAGCACATCATGGGGATTATCGAGAAGTACCAAGAGTCTCTGAGCAGTGACCGTCAGTTGCTCTTGAGTCAATTCACCGCGGTCGACACGGCTCGTCACGTGGTGGGAGTGGGTTCGGTGGGGACCGAGTGCTTCGCCGCGTTGCTGTGCGGTCGCGATCACCGCGACACGTTCTTCCTCCAGATCAAGGAGGCGCGCGAGTCGGTCATCGCCCGCGCGCGCGAGCGCCGTAGCGACGGTCCCTCCGCTTTGCGGGTCGTCCACGGGCAGCGCGTGATGCAGGTGACGCCCGACGCCTTCCTCGGCGCGGGTGAGATCGACGTCGACGGGCACTCGCGGAGCTTCTACGTGCGCCAGCTCTACGACCACCGCGCCAGTATCGACGTGGAGCGCCTGGACGACACGTTGCTCGAGGCGTACGGACGGATCTGCGCGTGGACCTTGGCTCGGGCCCACGCTCGTTCGGGCACCTCGGCGCAGATCGCCGGCTACCTCGGGGGTAGTCCGCGCTTCGACGAAGCCATCGCCGACTTCGCGGCGGCGTACCGTGAGCGCAACGCGTACGACTACGCCACGCTGCACGACGCCGTCGTCCAGGGGCGTATCAGCACCCAGGGCTAATCGTGCCGCCGTTTCACCCGCACCCGTGGTTGCTGATGACGTGGTTAGTGCTCGGCTCGCTGCACGTGAGGGCCTCGCGCGGACGGCGCGGCCGGGCGTTGGCCGGATGGGGAGCGCTGGCGCTCGTGACCCTCTGGCCAGTCGGTGACGTCGCGGCGTCGCAGTCGCTGACCGTGGCGACCGCGCAACGACTGGTGGTGATGTTGTTCGTGGCCCCGATGCTCCTGATGGCCACCTCGACCGTCCAATTGTCCCGGTGGAGCCGGCCTGGGGGCGTGGACGCGGTGACGAAGTGGTTGGCGCGCCCGGTGGCGTCATTGGTCGTCGTCACCGTCGTGGGCACCGCGACGTTGTCGACGCCGGTGGTGGACGCCGGCGCGCGGTCGACGCTCGCGCGGGCGGCCGTCATGGCGATCGTCCTCGCCTGCGGTCTGGTGCTGTGGGTGCCGGCGCTCGGCGTCATGCCCGGGGCGCGGCGCCTCTCACCGATTGGTCGCGCCGCCTTCGTCTTCGTGGCGTCATTGCTGGTGACCAGTCTGTCGTTCGTGTGGATCTTCGCGCACCATTCGCTCTATCCCGGGCTGCACGACCAGTCGCGCCTCTGGCATCTGACGCCGCTGCTCGATCAGCAGATCGCGGGGTTCGTCGCCAAATTGGGCAGTTACGTGCCCATGTGGGCGGTGGCCTTCACCATCTTCTCGCGGGCTGACGAGTCGGGGGTGTCGGTCGAGGAGAGTCCGCTGCACTGGGCCGACGTGGAGCGAGAACTCGAACGGATCGATCGGCGTCGCGCGCGGGCGTCACGCCGCGGGGCCAGCGAGGCGCGCGACGAAGGCGAGTAGAATGGTGACTCGCCGGGGATGTAGCTCAGTTGGTAGAGCGCGGGCTTTGCAAGCCTGAGGTCGTGGGTTCGAACCCCATCGTCTCCACCGCTCAGCGCTCGCCGTGTCACAAGAGCCTGGTCTGAGTCATCGCGTACGATCGCTCTTTGTGATGAACGATTCGGTCGATGCGGCGCGACGTCTCGTGGACGCCGCTTCGGCGGTCGTCGTCATCACCGGTGCCGGGGTCTCGACCGCCTCGGGAATACCGGACTTTCGGGGCCCCGAGGGGGTGTGGACCAAGAACCCCGCCGCGGAGCGCTTCTCGAACATCGATGCCTACATCGGCTCCGCCGAGATTCGTCAGGGGGCGTGGCGCCGGGCGCTGGAGAACGGCGCCCGCTCGGTGCAACCCAACGAGGCCCATCGGGCGCTCGTGGCGTTCGAGCGCACGGGCAAGCTGACCGCGCTCGTCACCCAGAACACCGATGGACTGCACCTGAAGGCGGGATCGGACCCGGCCGTGGTCATCGAGGTGCATGGTCATTCGCGGACGACGCGGTGCCTGCGGTGCGGGGCGGAGACACCAACTGCCGTCATCCTCGAGCGGGTGGCCGCCGGCGACACTGACCCGCATTGCTCGGCGCCCGCGTCCGGCGAGCCGTGCGGAGGAATCTTAAAGACCGCGGTCGTCAGTTTTGGTCAGCCCATGCCAGAAGGGGATTTTGCGCGCGCCCAGTACCTCGCGACAACCTGCGACGTGCTCGTCTGCGTCGGGTCAACGCTGAAGGTGCTTCCCGTCGCCAATCTCGTCCCAGTGGCGGTGTCGCGCGGGGCGCGGCTCGTGATCATCAACGCGGACCCCACGCCGTACGATGACCTCGCCGACGTCGTGGTGCGAGGCGACATCTCGACCATCCTCGGACCAGTGCTGGGCGTCACCGATTCGAGGTAGCGAGGGTCCCCCGCCACCCACCACTCACGGCGTCGAGCGCTCCTCGGGGTGACGTGAGTCACGCCCGCGACGACGCGCGCGAATGATCGCTCGGCGCGCCGCAATCAAGATGAACGAGACGATCGCCGCCGCGACCAAAAGATACGGAATGACGGCGGCCACTGCCAGTCGGCCCATGGGACTCCTTCGTCGTTGGTCGCGCGAGCCTCCGCGCAGAACCAGACTAACGAACGCGCACCTCAGGTGGCGACCACCGAGCACCCGTGCTGGGGTGTTCCTACGTCGCGGTGACCACGAGCGAGAGAACTCGTCGGCGACAAGTCAGCGACCACCACAGGCTCCACGCGCTCAGTACGAAAGCGGCGGTGCCCACCCACGCCCAGACCGACGCCAACAGGACGAGCAACGTGGCGATGACCCCGAGCTCGATGGTGATGATGGTGATGGACGCGACCGCGTAGGGGGCGTATTCGCGAGCCGCTTCGTTGATCTTGGCCGGGCCCCCGAACTGACCCGACCAGAACGCGCGCAGCACCGCGCGCTTCTCGCTGAACGAGCAGCTGCGGTAGGTCGCCAGGCCCATGGCCCTCATCGTATCGAGTTCGCCCCCTCAGTGTCGTCCCCGGTGCGCGAGCCGTTACCGTGTCGGGAGTGACTTTGACGAAGGTGGGCGATGGACGCGACAACTGAAGGGCCGGGGCCCCTCGCCCTCGTGGGCTCGGGCGAGTACCTCGAGGTGATGGCCGGCATCGAGGGAGCCCTGATCGCGGGACGTCCTCCCCGGTACGTCCAGATCGCCACCGCCGCCGTTCCCGACGGTCCCGCCGTGGTCGCTCGCTGGGAGCGACTGGGCGTGGCCCAAGCCGAGCGCCTGGGCGTGACCCCGGTGACCGTGTCGGTGGCGACGCGCGAGGATGCCCACGACCCCCAATTCGTCGACCTGGTGGACGGCGCGGGACTCATCTACTTGTCGGGGGGCAATCCGAACTACCTCGCCGAGACGTTGCGCGACACGCCGTTGTGGTCCGCCATCGAGCGCAACTGGCGCGCCGGTGCGGCGCTGGCCGGTTGCAGCGCCGGGGCCATGGTGATGGCGGCGTGGGTCCCCACGATCCGTCACCCGCGCGAGGGTGGCACGCCGGGTCTGGGCGTGCTCGCGCACTTGCGCATCATTCCCCACTTCGACGCGTTCCTGCAACGCATGCCCGACGTGGCCACCCGGTTTCTCGTGGGCAAGGATGACGCCGTCACGGTCGTCGGCGTCGACGAGGAGACGGCCCTCGTGGGCGGCCCCGAGGAGTGGCGCGTCGAAGGACGCGGCTCAGCGTGGATACTGCACGGACGCGAGCGCCGGGAGTTCCCCGCCGGCACCACCATGCACACCCCGACGAAGGGAATCACCCCGTGACGAACCCCGATCCCCACCCAGATTCCGCCGACGTGGCGGGTCTCAGCGCGATCGACCTCACGCGTCGCCTCGCCGCCGGTGAGCTTACGTCGCGTGACGTCGTCGCCGTGCTCAGTGCGCGAATCGGTGCGCTCGACGTCTCCGGTGACCTCGCGCTCCACTCGGTGGCGGCCCTGAGTGATGACGCCACCGCGGTGGCCCTCGAGCGCGACGCCGAACGGTCGCGGGGCGTCGTGCGCGGTGCGCTGCACGGCGTGCCGGTCCTCATCAAGGACAACATCGAAGCGGTGGGTCTCCCCGGTCAGGCGGGATCGACGGCGCTGGCGGGTCGTCCCGCCCGCGACGCGGCGCTCGTCCAGCGGCTGCGCGACGCCGGCGCCATCGTGATGGGCAGCACCAATCTGAGTCAGTGGGCCAACATCCGCTCCCCGCACTCAACGAGCGGGTTCTCGGCCAGCGGTGGCCTGGTGGGCAACCCCTGGTGCCTCGACCGTTCGGCGGGCGGCTCCTCGTCGGGTGCCGGAGCGGCGCTCGCCGCGGGCTTCGCGCCCCTGACGGTCGGGACCGAGACGGACGGGTCGATCACTTGCCCGGCCTCGCTCAATGGCGTCTTTGGACTCAAGCCGACCGTCGGCAACGTGTCGCGCGACGGGGTGGTGCCCATCAGCCACTCCCAGGATTCGCCGGGTCCCCTCGCGCGCACGGCGGGGGATTTGGCGTTGCTCTACGGGGTCTTGAGCGCCACGACACCACCGCCGCAAGCGTCCCCGGCGCGACTGGTGGTGGCCACGAGCTGGCGCACCGGCCATGACGCCACCGATGCCCTCTTCGACGAGGTTCTCGCCACGTGGGGCGTTGACCTGAGCCGACGAGATGCGTCATTGCCCGCGGGCCAGGAGTTCGACGACGAGCTCACCGTCTTGTTGTGCGAACTGCTCGACGATATGGACGCCTACCTCGCGGCCCGGCCCGGGGACGGAGTGTCGTCACTATCTGACGTCGTGGCCTACGAGGACGCTCATCGCGAAGTGGAGCAGCGCTACTTCGGGCACGAGTTCTTCGAGCGCGCACTCACGAGTGGCGGGTGCGCCAGCGAGGCCTACCAATTGGCGCGCGAGCGCAACTACCACTGGGCGACGCAACAAGCCCTCGGTCCCCTGCTGGGCGACGCCGACGTGGTGCTCGCGCCGGCGTATGGTCCGGCCTGGAAGAGCGACCTGGTGAACGGCGACAACGCCAAGTACGTCTCGGCGTCGATCATGGCCGCGGCCATCGCGGGCTGGCCCATCCTCACGGTGCCCGTGGGGCTCGTCGAGGGACTGCCCGTGGGGCTCACCTTGACGGGTCGGCCCCAGAGCGAGTGGACCCTGTTGGCGGTGGCCCGCCAACTCGAGGAGCACCTGGGCCACCGAGGTGGTGCGGTATCTCCGAGCTGGCGGGCCCCGTCGCGGGGGTGAGCTCCTAGCCCTGGCGCGCGTAGTGCTCGCGCCAGATGAGACGGTAGATCTTGAGTCGGCGCGGAATCGAGCGCAGACCCGGGATGAAGGGCAGGAAAATCATGAGCGCGGTGAGGATCATCATCGTTCCCCAGACCAAGAAGTCAGCGCTCACGCTCGTGTTGTAGGGCGGGATCTGGTACCAGAAGGTGTAGAGCCACAACCAGGCCTGACCGGGGTACTGACCCGTCTCGTTCATCATGCCCCACTGGGTGCCGGTGAGGTGTTGCTGGTCGGCGAGGCCCGCGAGGTACGTGCCGTCGGAGAGGAACAACAGCGGCTTGGTGTAGTTCGTGGTGTAGAAGCCGTTCTGGGTCACCAGGGCCTGGTCGAGCGCCCCACTGCGAGCCATCGCCGTCAGGTAGTTGATCAGGGTGGGGATCGGACCCGCGCCGGTCGTGGGCACCTTAACGACACCGTTGGCGAACGTGATGTTGCCCTCGGCCTTGGTGTACGCGTCCGTCCACGCCGTCTGGGTGGACGACGAGGCGCCCTTCCACGCGCTCAGCGCCGCCGACAGTGCGGGCTGTGCCGGTTGCGACGACAGCGGGTCGAGCACGAAGTCGGTCGCGGTATTGACCGGGATGTGCACGCCGATCCAGTGCGCGGGAGCGATGAAGCCCCAGTGCTGGGCGGTGCCGTTGTTGTTGTAGGGGGCACCGTACCCCGCCACCGCGGACGTCCCGGTGAGTTCATCACCGGCGGTCTTGGCGAAGTCGACCACGTCGGCGGTGGACCAGGTCTTCAGGGTGATGGCCTTTTCGTCGGGTGATGAGAACACCAGCGCGAGGGCGGCCGTCAGGAGGAAGACCACCAGGACCGCGATGGTGCCCTCCTTGATGATGTCGTAGGGGGCGTAGGGCCCCTTGTACTCGGGGGCGTCGACGTCGGGTCGGAAGTTCTTCTTGGTCATGCCGCCACCTCCTTCGAGTCCTCAAACGGGGGAACGACGCCCTTGATGCGCACCATCACGACGTGCAAGATGGTGAGCACGATGGCCGCGAGGGGCAAGAGCACGATGTGCCACATCAGCATCTGACCGAGATTGAGCACGTTGAAGAACGCGCCACCACCGGTCGAGTTGATACCGTCCTTCGCTTGCGTGGAGATCCACTGCGAGTCGAAGTTGGTCTGACTGACGTAGCCGGTGAAGCCGGCGAGGATCGAGGCGAGGAAGGTGACCGCCCCGGTGACCCAGGTCAGCGAGCGCCCACCGCGCCAGGCGGCCATGGAGAACTTGCCCCACAGGTGGACCACCATCGCGAAGAAGAAGATCTCCACGCTCCACAGGTGCATCGAGTTGATGAAGTGACCCAGTGATGAGGAGTGCCACCACTGCGGGCCGTCCAGGGCCAGGATGCAACCAGTGACGATGACCACCATCAACGCGGCCATGGTGGTGACCCCGAAGACGTAGATCCACGAGGCCACGTAGGCCGGCTGCGTGTCGGGCAGCATCTTGTCCGGCGGCAGTTTCGCCACGACGCTGCGGCGAATGCGCGACGTCCACTGTCGTTCAATTTCGGTGGTGCTCACTTGCTCCCCTTTCGGTTGCGTCGTCCCGGGAACGGAGCGACGAGCGCGGTGATGAACGTCGCGACCATCAACACCATGACGATCAGATTCGACACACTGATGCTGATGAAGTGCCACGTCAAATAGTGGCCATAGTGGTCGAGATTAATGAGGGCTCCTAAGCCCCAGCCTTGTGCCATAACGCACCTCCTGGTCGTAGAGTCTGTTCGAAACGCCCAAACTCACGATAGGGCCATACGGCCCATTCTGGGGGGCTCGCTCGCCGGGCTTCAGGCCGAAGGGGTGCGACGCGCGATGCTGGGCTCGCGGTCGTGTGCGCTCTGGCGCAGGTGGAACTGGGTGACGCCGATCGTCAGCGAGGTCGCCCCGGCGACGTGGAGTTCGACCAGTAGCGCGGGCACGTGGGTGAGGTACTGGGTGACGCCGATGATGCCCTGAACGAGGGTGATGATCACCAGGCGTCGCACCCCTAACTGCAGCGGTCGCGGTGCGGCGGTGCGCCAAATGGTGAGGAGGAGCCCCAGGACCAGACCGACGAAGAGCGTGGCGGCCACCGAATGGACCCACGCCGCGGAGGAGAACGCGAAGGGGAGGCGTCGGGCCTCGAGTTGTCCCTGGGAACCGCCCGCGTGCGGACCCGATCCCGTGGTCATGGTCCCGGTGACCAGCAGGACGACGAAGGGGATCCACAGCAGACGCGCCAGAGCGAGGAAGTGCCGGTCGCGCACGTCGACGCGCGCGCCCGGTCCGTAGAGGTACTTCGAGCGGTGATAGAGGATGGCGCCGACCACGACCATCGCGAGCGACAGCAACAGGTGCAACGACACCAGCCACGGGTTGAGCTTGGAGTACACGACGTAGGCGCCGAGCACGGCGTCGAGGACGACCCCGAGAATCAAGAGTCCGGCCAGCCACGACAGGTCGCGACGGTAGGGCCGCCGCAGGAACGACGAGAGGAAGATCACCACGGTGGCGACCACCAACACGATGGTGACGAGGCGGTTGGCGAACTCGATCTTGGAGTGAATGGTCCAGGTGGCCGAGTACGAGTGCTTGAAGCAGGTGGGCCAGTCGGGGCATCCCAGGCCCGAGCCCGTGAGGCGAACAGCCGCTCCAGTCAGGATAATTAGGATCATCGAGACGAACGCCACGAGGGCGAACCAGCGATATTGGGCGGGACGGAGTTGAACGCGAGACACGAAGGACACCCCGACAGCCTAGGGATTTGTCGGGCCTCGTAGACTAGGCGCCGTGTCACTCGCCACTCCCATCGAACGCACCACGTCCGACACGCTCAAGGGCTACGTCGCACTGACCAAGCCGCGCATCATCGAACTGCTCCTGGTGACGACGTTGCCCACCATGGTCGTGGCGAATCGCGGAGTGCCGGGTTTCTGGCTCATCGTGGCCACTCTGGTGGGTGGCACGTTGGCCGCCGGCGGCGCCAACGCTCTCAACATGGTCTGGGACCGCGACATCGACGCGGTGATGGACCGGACCAAGAACCGCCCCCTGGTCACCGGGGTCATGACGCCGACGGCCGCGGCGGTGTTCGCCTTCGGCCTCGAGGGGCTGTCGTTCCTCACTCTCGCGCTCTTCGTCAACTTCCTCTCGGCCTGGTTGGCGCTCGCCGCCACGGCGTTCTACGTGATCGTCTACACGATGTGGCTGAAGCGCCGCTCGAAGCAGAACATCGTCATCGGTGGAGCGGCGGGTGCGGTGCCGGTGTTGATTGGCTGGTCGGCGGTGACCAACAACCTGAGTTGGACCCCGGTACTGCTCTTCGTGGTCATCTTCATCTGGACCCCGCCGCACTTCTGGGCGCTCGCGGTGCGTTACCGCGACGACTACGCGGCGGCCAACGTGCCGATGATGCCGGTGGTCGCGTCGTTGCGTCGCACCACGCTGGAGATCCTGATCTATTCCGTCGTGCTGTGGGTGGTCACCATGTGGATCGGACCCATCGCGCACCTCGGCTGGATCTACGCGCTGTCGGCGACGGTCCTGGGCGGCCTGTTCACCTTCTACTCCTACCGGCTCTACCGTCACGCGCGCAACGACACCGCCGACGTCGCCGAGGCGATGCGTCTCTTTCACTTCTCCATTACCTACCTCACGGCGCTGTTCGTCTTCATGGCGGTGGATGTCCTTGTCCGAGGTCACTAGTCCCGGCGGCCGGCGACCCTCGCGGGGCCGTCCGTCACCCATGATGTTCGTGTCCCTCGGTCTGGGAGCCGCGGTGGCGATCGCCCTCATCGTGGTCGTGTCGGTGCTGACCGGGGGCAACGTAAGCTCGACGACGACGGCGCCGCCCGCGCTCGTGGGCACGACCCTGCCGTCACTCACCGAGGGCGGACTCCACGGCACGACGGTGTCGGCCCCCTGGAACCACCATCAGGCGACCGCGGTGATCTTCTTCGCGAGCTGGTGCGAACCCTGCAAGACCGAGTTGCCCGCTCTCGCGCACTACCTGGCCACCCACTCCCTGGGTAAGGTGGCCGTGCTCGGCGTGGACACCCAGGACCAGCTCAGCGCCGGTCAGGCGGTGGTCGCCCGCGACCACCTCACCTTTCCCGTGTTCTTCGACCCCGCCAGCACCGTGGCCGCGGGCAAGTTCCAGCTGGGAGCGCTGCCCGACACGGCCTTCGTGACGGCGACGGGCAAGGTTCAGGACCTGCACATCGGCCCGATCTCGGCGACGCAGTTCGCCGCGGCCGTCGCTGCGCTCAACGCCTAGTCGAAGCGGAACGTGCGCGTCGCCAGTAGTGGCGCGACCAGGGCCCACAGGGCGAGGGACGCCCAGTCGGTCACGCTGACGCCGCCGGCGTGGGTGAGCACCTGACGTAGCGCGTCGGCCATCGCTCCCGGCGGGAAGTAGAGCGCCACGTGGCGCACCGCGGCGGGTAGCGACGAGAGGGGTACCACGATGCCCGACATCAAGAGCAGCACGAGGTAGAGCCCGTTGCTGGCGGCGAGATTGACCTCGGCGCGCAACCGCCCCGCGAGCAGGAGTCCGATCCCCGCGCAGCCCGCCGAGCCGAGCAGCAGCACCAGGGCCACCGTGAGGGCTCCGGCCAGACCACCGTGGGGGTGCCAGTGCAACCCGAGGGCCACCAGACTCAGGACCACGACCTGGATCACCTCGGTGACGACGACCCCGGCGATCTTCGCGCCGATCATGCGCCGCTGGCCGAGGGGCGTCACGTGCAGGCGCCGCAGCACCCCGTAGGAGCGTTCGAAGCCGGTGGCGATCGAGAGCGCGACCAGCGACGTCGACAGGACCGACAGCGCCAGGATCCCCGGTGCGATGAAGTCGACGCGGCTCCCGGTGGGCACGGTGCTGACGTGGGTGAGTGAGAAGAAGACCAGGAGCAGGACCGGAATCCCCAGCGTCAATAACACGGTCTCGCCCCGGCGAATGGTCATGCGGACCTCGGCGCGGGTCTGGGCCCACCACGCTCTCATGAGGACTCCCTCACGGCGTCGGCGACCAGCGCTAAGTAGCGCTCCTCGAGCGAGGCGCGAGTGGCGAGGTTCGTGAGGGTCGCGCCGTGTTCGCTCAAGTAGGCGGTGATGATCTCCACCTGGGCGGGGCTGGCGGCTAGGGCGCAGCGCAGTCGCGTGGGGCCGTCCACGGTGACGACGCACCCCAATCGGCGACCGAGTTCGAATGGGTCCACCGGCTGGGAAGTGTCCACGATGACCACGGCGTCCCCGGCCAGAGCGTCGAGCGAACCCTGGGCCACTACGCGTCCGTGGTTCATGATGACGATCTCGTCGGCGGTGCGTTCGGCCTCGGTGAGTTCGTGGGTGGTGATCAACAGGGCGCACCCGCGCTCGCGCTCGGCGCGGATCAGTTCGCGAATCACCTGTCGCCCCTCGGGATCGACGGCCGTGGTGGGTTCGTCGAGGACCAACACCCGTGGTCGGCCCAGTAGGGCCAATCCCAGGAGCGTGCGTTGCTGCTCGCCACCACTGAGGCGACGCCAGGGAGTGCGCGCACAGGAGTCGAGGCCCAGGACACCGAGGATCTCGCGAGGATCGCGGGGCTGTTCGTAGTACGTCGCGGTCAGGTCCATCACCTGGGCGGGCGTCATGGGGAACCACACGCCGCCGCGTTGGAGGAGTGCGCCGGTCCGCGCCACGACCTCGGCGTGAGTGCGCACCGGGTCGAGGCCGTGCAGCCGCACTGTCCCGGCGGTGGGGGAACGAAAACCCAAGAGGGTCTCGACCAGAGTGGTCTTGCCCGCGCCGTTGGGCCCCAGCAAGGTCGTCACCTGTCCGTAGGGAACGTGGAGCGTGACGTCGTCGACGGCGCGGCGGTCCCCGAAGTGCACCTGGAGATGGGCGACGTCGATGGCGAAACTCACGGTACCTGAACCTACCGCCCCACGAGTGCGCGTCGGACGCTTCAGTAGGCTGGACGCATGATTGACCTCGCCCAACTGCGTCGGGATCCCGAATTCGTCAAGGCCGCGCTCGCGCGCCGGGGCGTGACGAGCGAGACGATGGACGCGATCATCGCCCTGGACGCGGAGCACCGTCGATTGCTCCAGGAGGCCGAAGCGTTGCGCGCCGAGGTGAAGGACCTGTCGCGTCGCGTGGGGGAGGCGCGTCGCGCCCAGGCCCAGTCGGTGGCCGAAGAACTCGCCGCCGCGAGTCGCGAAGTGGGCGAGCGCGAGCGAGCCGCGAGCGAGGCGTGCGACGAGGTCGGCCAGGACCTGCGCGCACGGTTGTTGATGATCCCCAACCTGCCCTCGCCCGACGCCCCTGACGGTCCCGACGAGAGCGCCAACGTCGAAGTGCGCCGGTGGTGGGTCGGCATGGACGATGGCGCGCCGTTCCCGAGCTTCGCCCCCCACCAGCGCGTCGCCCACTGGGAGACGGCCCGCGAACTGGGCATCTTGGACCTCGAATCCGGCGCGAAACTGGCCGGCTCGATGTTCCCGCTCTACCGCGGC
>Ga0209067_10000979_pt1 | contig 17955 bp, 12 predicted proteins | sample ColStrG_CSR_2013_FD_187199 | JGI IMG/M metagenome (GOLD analysis project Ga0209067, IMG submission 187199) | Freshwater sediment microbial communities in response to fracking from Pennsylvania, USA - Cold Stream Run_MetaG_CSR_2013 (SPAdes)... | ecosystem: Environmental > Aquatic > Freshwater >...
CTCCTACCCCGGTGTCTTTCGTCACGGTGGTCCATTGACGCTCAGCCCAGGCCCATCCTTGCTGAATACCTGTGTAACGAAACTTTTTAGCCGCCCCATCTCCTGCTTCCGATAACGGCAAAACCAGATCCGGTCTTAAATACAATAACAAGCTGGTTTCCATCTCGCCGGCATGGTCATCTTTGTTTTCAAAAAATTCTTTTTGGTCGATAGCTTTAAACCAATCGCAGGAACACAGGAACATTTTCGGAAACATTAAGCCTAATTCGCGGATCATCGTTTTAAAATCATTCCCTCCGTGGCTGTTTAAAATAATAAGTTTGAGAATCCCTTGCCGGTTCAAGGTTTCAACCAAATCACGAAGCACAACGAGTTGAGTACTCGGATTCATATTCATATCCAATATCACATCACCCTGCCCGGTATTGACGCCAAATGGCATGACGGGTAATACAATTACTTTAGCGCCTAGGTCATGAGCCAGCCGGGCGGCTTCTGCCGCAATGTGCTCAGCTTCGATGATATCCGTTCCGTAAGGCATATGGTAGTTGTGGGCTTCACATGCCCCCCAGGGAAGGATGGCCACCTCAAAAATAGAAGCTTTAATAGCTTTCCAATTAGTTTCAGCAAGGATATAGGGACGAATCATTGTCGGTAGGTTTGACAGTTGAAATAATTATAGCTTAAAGGTAATCAATGATGCTAGTTTAATTGGTGATGATTACTTTTGACAATCACAATCCTCCGAAAAGCCGCTCCTTATGAAAAGTAAAATGGTGTCCGCCTTGATCTTGGGCTTATTGATTTTTGCGAATGGGTTTAGTCAGAAAAGTATGGTGAAACTTCAGATTGGTTACGGCCTTGCCCTGACAAACTCACTTGCTTCGGTGAGTACTCAGGTTGCTGCCTCGAGCACAACGTATACCGGAGTTTATGGTTCCTATGGAAGCGGACTCCAATTGGAAGGAGGCTATATTCGCCCATTGAATGCGCATCTTTCCGTCGAGTTAGATGCCTCTTACTTATTTGGTAAGCCTATAAATGCTAGTTATACGTCGCAAAATAATTATCAACACCAATCCAATTCTTCCCGCTTTTACGAAATCTCACCGATGCTTCGGGTAAATTTAGGAGGGAGCAAAGTCAAACCTTATGCCGCCTTGGGTCCCGTCTTTGGCTTCGGGAATTTAACTTTAGATAATACCTCCAACAATGGTGGGACGGCCAATGGAAGTGAGGTGCAGCGGAAGTACAGCGGGTCATTAGCAATCGGGGCTAAAAGTGCTATTGGGGCGGAACTCACGCAAGGAAGATTTATTTTTTACGCCCAGATGACGATGATAGCGATGAGTTACGCACCGGGCAAATCAGAATATACAAAATACACACTCAATGGGGTTGATCAGCTCGGGATGATGACGATCTCTCAGAAGCAAGTCGTGTACAAAAGCAGTTTCACCTCCACGACCAATTCACCGGATCCCAATCAGCCGAGCGAGAGTTTAAAATTTTACGTTCCCTTCAGTAGTATTGGTCTCAATGTTGGGGTGATGCTTAAATTTTGAATTAGAAGTTTGGCGACAAAAGATACTTTCCATAAAACTCGTCGATTACCTCTACTGCTTCCTGGGGCGTATCGACTAAGTTGAATAGGTCAAGGTCTTCTTCATGAATCATTTTTTCCGCTACCAAGGTTTTCTTGAACCAGTCAATTATCCCTGACCAGAATTTTTTGCCCACCATTACGATGGGGAAACGACCTATTTTTTTTGTCTGAATTAATGTTAAGGCTTCCGACAGTTCATCCAAGGTGCCAAATCCGCCGGGCATGACAATAAACCCTTGGGAGTATTTTACAAAAATTACTTTTCGCACAAAAAAATAATCGAAGGTGATGAGTTTATCTGCATCAATGTACAGGTTGCCTTTCTGTTCATGGGGCAAATAAATATTTAGGCCCACGGATTTTCCTCCGGCCTTGTTGGCGCCTTTGTTGCCGGCTTCCATAATGCCAGGACCACCTCCGGTAATCACCCCATATCCCTGTTGCACCAATCGCACGGCAATGTCTTCTGCCATTTTGTAATAGGGATTGGTCGGTTTCACCCGGGCTGATCCAAAGATGGTCACGCAAGGGCCAATCTTGGCCATCTTTTCAAAGCCCTCTACGAACTCGCTCATTACTTTAAAAATCACCCACGAGTCAGAGCTTTTGATCTCGGCCCAATTTTTATCCTTAAATGCTTGGCGGATACGATGTTCTTCCTCCAGCGCCTGCTGCATCAATTCATCACCCCCTTTTTTCTTCCCGGCTTTCTTTTTCATAATAATTCTATTCTGATCAATGGGGCTTCAAATTACAAATTAGGAATTAATAAAAGGGTTGCTGAAGAAACTGTCAAGCTCTTAAGGGGAGGAACGGAATTCAATCAGGTCAATAGATTTTGAACCGCATCGTTAAGATCAACAAATTGGTAGCGATAGCCTGCCTGCTTTATTTTATTGGAAGACACTTTGCTTCCCTTTAAGACCATATCGGCCATTTCACCTAAAATTATTTTTAGAATAAATGAAGGGACCGCTGGGAGCCAAAGCGGCTTATGCAAAACCTGGGCGATGATTCTTGTCATTTGTTCGTTGGTACACCAATCGGTAACGGCGTTGTAGGGGCCATTCATTTTTTCGTCCTCAATGGCTTTAATAAACATTTCGCACAAGTCATCCAGGTGAATCCAGGACAAGAACTGTTTGCCAGTGCCAAGGGGTGAGCCCAACCCTAATTTTATTGGCTTTGCCATTTCTTTCAACGCGCCCCCCTTTTCACTTAATACAATTCCGATTCTCAGTTTTACCAGGCGCAATCCCAGGGTATTCATTTTGTCAACTTCATTTTCCCATTGCGTTGTCACGTGCGCCAGGAAATCGTTTCCGGGGTGGTCTTCTTCCATAAAGATTTTCTCCTCGTCCCCAAATCCATAATAGCCGACAGCGGAGGCAGCCAACATCGATTGAACGTTGTTGCGATTATTTTTTAACGCCTGAAAAAGAAGTTCCGTTGATGTAGTACGACTATGTAGGATTTCGTTTTTTCGCGAAGCAGTCCATCGCTTGTCGGCAATGCCTGCCCCGGCCAGATGAACGATCGCATCAATTTCTTCAAGAGCTTGGCTATCCATGGTTCTAGCGGCCGGATTCCAAGCAAACGTTGGAACCTGTCGAGATTTTTTGAATCGACCAAGATGCGTCACCGAGTGCCCTCTGGCGATGAGCAATTCAGTTAATCGCGAGCCAATCAAGCCACTTGCCCCTGTAATCAGGATTTTTTTTGACATTACGGCTGCCACTATACTCATCGCTTATTTACGTGGATCATTCTTAAATTTGTAACTCAAGCTACCAACAAGGACATCGCTTTGAATAAATTTAACACTTCTATGATCAATAAGTTTTATATCTTCTGTGGATTGATGGCAATAAATTCAATGGCTTTGTCCCAAACGGTCACGGTGAAAAAGCAAAATGAAAAAGTGAAGGGAGAAAGTACGGAAGGCTATTCAACAGAATTGGAGGGGAGAATCACAGATGTCAGTTCGACGTGGACTAAATTTTTAAAGGAAGTAGGTCGAGTAAAATTATTTTCCTCTGATCCGGTAGTGATTACTGAACCAAATTTTAACGGAACAGTGTATCCAAAGGGAATTATTTATGCCCATATTTTTGAAAACGGAAATCAAACCCGTGTGTGGTTGGGTGGATTACCCAACGAATGGGAGGAAAAAGACTGGCCTAGCAAAGAAGTGGAGAAACTCATCTATCAATTTGCCATTCGCTACAACCGGGACAAAGTCCAGAAACAAATTAATGAAACACGAGAAGCAGCCGATGCCGTGGAAAGACAACGGCAACGTTTGATCAATCAAAATAAGGATATGACGCTGCAATTGACCAACAATGAGAAGGAAAAAATCCACCTCGAAAAATCCATTGAAAACAATAAACTGGAGTACGAAGCCCTTAAGATTAAATTGGAGAGAAATAAAAAGGCGCAGGATTCATTAGCGAATGTTTCCGTGCAAATCAAGAAAGTAAAAGAGGCCCACGAAGAGCGTCTGCGAAAAATTAATTAAAGAAAAAAATAAAGCCCCCGGCATGCCGGGGGCTTTTCTCTAAACCTAACCAAGAATTTTAAAAGATATACCGTACTCCAACTTGTGCTTGCCACCGTGAACTGAACTGGTCGATGGAGTATTTAGCAGAAGGTGTTGCATACGAACCGTTGATGGTAGCTACACCGTTAGTTACTTTGCGAGAAAGTATGCTCAAGCCTGGATCAACTGAGGAGTTGATGGTGTTTGGGGTAAAATAGTACACGCCCCAGGTTTTGCTTAGCATGTTGCTGAAGTTGATGACATCGAAAGTTAACTGAACCGTATTGGTTCTAGTGCCAACCTTAAAATGGATATCGTGCATCAAACGCAAATCCATCTGGTTGTTCCAGGGAGTGCGAGCCCCGTTACGCTCGGTGAACTGCCCTCTTCGGCTACTGAGATAACTGTCGTTATTAATGAATTGATCGAAGGCCGCCTTCATGGCGCCGGAGGGATCTTTCACATTCAAGTTATAAGGATCTTCACCGTTCGCCTTAGGCACATAAAACATATCTACTTGCTGACCCGTTTTTGATAAGTTGTTGCTTGACGTAATTCCATAACTAAATGGCGACCCCGATTGGAAGGTTGGAATTAATGAGATATAAGATGTTCCCGATTGTCCCCAGGTCTTTTTATACTGAATGGTGGCTACAATGCGATGACGGATATCAAAATTGGAGTAGGTCAGCCCAGGGTTGTTAGGATTAAGAGCCTGGTTGGTCTGCCAGCCTGATTCGGGTGAATTTCGTATTCCATTCAACACATCTTTGGATTGGCCGTAAGTATAGGCGGCCATAAAGTTCAATCCGAAAGGATATGATTTTGAAATTTGTGCTGTCAATTGATAACGTGCGCCCTTATCGGTGTTGGTTATCAAGTATACACTCGAGAAATTGTTGCTCACGCGGTTTGCCGTTGCTCCGCCGCTCAAATACAGGGGCTGAAGATGGCTGGGGTCGTAGTTGGCGTAGGCGACCGAATCCTTCAAGTTAACCTGTTTGATATACAAATCTTTAATCGTCTTCGTATAAAGAGCCTCCAGGGTTAATTTGTAACCTCCACCCAATTGAACATCCACGGCAATATTGCTTCTCCACATTCTTGGAAGAGAAAAGTTCTTGTCCATCAAATCAATCTCTGTCCTGTTTTTTGAACCATTCGCTGTGGCGAAAGCCCCAAACTGCGTTTGGTCTGTAGGAATTGTTGTTCCCGGCTTTGGTGGGTTTAAGTCCATGGCATTGAAGCTGGATCCGTTATTGATAAACGTATAACCAATCCAGGCAAATGGAATTCTTCCGGTGAATAAGCCAGAACCTCCACGCAGGATCAAACTTTGATCACCTTTCGCATCGTAGTTAAAACCTATTCTAGGCGAAACATACGGTGTGCCGAAATAACTTGTGCCGATTGTGGAAGGGTTGTTGTAGGTGAAAGTTGTTCCGTAGTTGGCAGGGTTTGCGGGAAAGTTGGCCCTTGCCGCACCGTTTGGTCCAGTAGGCATAATGGGCATGTCTGCCCGTAATCCGTACGTCAAGGTAAGCTTGTCTTTTACCCACTCATCTTGCAGGTAAAGGCTGGTCAGGGCCACATTGAATGTGCCTACTTTTGGTGCGTTGCTGCCATACTGAGTAGCGTGTGAATTGTCATTGGGATCATAAAGAGCCCTCATCCGCGAAGGGGTGTCTGCCAAGAAATTATTTAAGCTGCTATAATCAAAACGGCCATTCCACGAGTTAATAAATCCGTAGTTGATCTTATAGAATTCATTGTGGGTTCCAATCGTATAGGTGTGACTTCCTCTGAAAATCTTAAGGTTGTCGGTAAACTCAAAGGTGCGCTGACGCATATTGAATACCCCGGCCTCACGGTTTGTCCCTAAAAGAACGTGGCCTCCACTGATACCATTAATCTGAACTTGTGGAAAAATTGTCCCGGTGGGGTCACGGTAGTCTTTGATGTCGGTGTAGCCTACGATCAAACTATTGCTGACGTTGTTGCTAAAACGGCTCTTTAATTCGGCTACGGTGCTAGTATTTTTGTTATTCTGGATGAAGTCATAACTACCGAATTGAAATTCAGTAGTCGAGCGTTCCAAGTTGCTAGCCGAAGAGATGATAGTATTGTTGCGGATAGCCAGCGAATGGGTTTTATTAATGACCCAGTCGATGCGATTGAAAAACTTTGCACTCTTTGAGTAAATACTGTAGGCACCAGTCGCCCCGGGATTAAAGCCCCCTGCCGGGTTATATTGGCTAACTGGCATTGACTCTAGTTTTGCAGTGATCTGATCGGCGATGGCCTGTGTCATAAAATAATTCGGGGAACCGGCCGGAAAAAGTACCGGCACGGAATTGTTGGTTATCTCTTCATTGGTAAACCAAAATAATTTGTCCTTGATCAAGGGAAGGCCGAGGCGAAAACCGGTCTGGTAATCGTAATAGCCGCTGGGGAGACTTCCATCACCCACTTTGTCTGCTCCCTTATAATTTCCCGTGATCGCACCGCTTCGGCTGAAGCCATAAACCGAACCCGACACCGTATTGGAACCACTGCGCGATACGGCGTTGATACTGCCACCTGTAAAGTTTCCGAGAGACACATCGTAGGGTGCAATCTGAACTTGCACTTGTTGAATCGCATCCAAACTGAAAGAGTTAGTGCGCGTGCTGCTTCCTGGCTGGTTGGCCGTTCCGCTGATTCCTCCGAGTGAAGGACTAAATCCGATAGCATCATTATTGATCGCGCCATCAAGGGTGATGTTGTTATAACGAAAGTTTGTCCCAGCGAACGAGTTGTTGCTGCTTTGTGGTGTCAACCTTGTAAAGTCAGAAAAACTGCGGCTCAGCGTGGGAAGCGTCATGATCTGCTCACGACCGACGCTGGTGCTTGTTCCAGACTTCTCTGTGGCCTCCTGGTTAATACCAACTACCGTCACCTCCTGGAGATTTTTTAAATCTTCAGTTAACGAGGCATCCAGCTTATGAGTTTCACCTAATTTGAGATCAATATTCTCAAATTTCTCTGGTTGATAACCCACATAAGTAACGGTAATTTCATAGGGGCCACCCGGATTTAGGTTGGCAAGGAAGAACCGTCCTTCCCCGTTGGTCGTAACGCCATACGATGTATTGGTTGGCTTATAAACAACCGCCACGGTTGCTCCCGGCAGGCCATCTCCTTTTGAGTCAGAGATTTTACCGCTTACAGAGCTTGTGGTGGTTTGGCCAAGGGTTGCGGTTCCAGCTAGTAAAGTGATGGCAAACGCAAAAAGTACTATTTTTTTCATGCAGCTTTAAATTTGCTGCAAAGGTGCGCGGCCTGTGTTATCCTACTTGGTTCAGTATGTTACCAAATCATTAATAAGGAACAGACCAAAAACCCTTGGAATTGCTCCTTTCTTCAGCTATTGTCTTAAATCCTCAAAAAAGCGTATTAAGGATCTGAAAATTTATTATTAAGGCAGTAACTATTTATTAATTGGCACTTTGCCCAAGAGGGCTTTAATAATATCAGAAGTTTTTACGGCGTCCGCCTCCGCTTCATAGTTTAATAAGATACGATGATTCATCACATCGAGTGCCACTTCTTTGATGTCTTCAGGCAAAACGTAATCCCGGCCATCCATGAAGGCTACCGCCTTTGCAGCAAGGTTCATGTTGATGCTGGCCCGTGGGGAAGCGCCGAACTGAATGTATTGAGCTTCCCGGTCGAGTTTATAGTCCTTTGGCTTGCGAGTGGCAGAGACCAATTCAATAATATATTTCTCCAGCGACTCGGATATCTTTACCTGGTTCACTTCGTTACGAATAGCAAAAATATCTTCCTTGGTTAGAACGGTATTTACCTCAAAGGTAAATTGCATGTTCGAAATCCTTCGCATGATTTCAAGCTCCTGATCTTTGGTGGGGTAATCCACAAAGACCTTCATCATAAACCGGTCCACTTGCGCTTCCGGCAGGGGATAAGTTCCTTCCTGATCTACGGGGTTTTGTGTCGCAAGAACTAAAAATGGTTTATCTAATTTGAAGGTCGTCTCACCAATAGTCACTGTTTTTTCCTGCATGGCCTCCAGCAAAGCGGACTGGACTTTAGCTGGTGACCGGTTGATCTCATCGGCCAAAATGATATTGGCAAAGATGGGCCCTTTCTTCACTTCGAAATTCCCCTCTTTCTGGTTGTAGATCATGGTTCCCACAAGGTCGGCAGGAAGTAAATCGGGTGTAAATTGAATGCGCTGAAAATCGAGGTGTAATACCTGAGCCAGGGTGCTAATGGTTAAGGTTTTGGCCAAACCGGGAACACCCTCCAAAAGAATATGACCGTTGGTGAAAAGGCCCACCAGCAGCCGGTTGACCATATATTCCTGTCCTACCACGACTTTGCCTACTTCGGCGAATACTTGCTTAATCTTTTCCTTGTGCACTTGTTGGAGCTCTGTCATTGTATTAAAAGCCATAATGGGTTGCGAATCAAACCGCAAGTATAATTAATATTTTTCTCCGTAGGGAGTACTTTGTTTTTCAATCAGTTGAAATTTTTTTATCGCGTCTTTGTCGATAATTGCCCCGTGATCTATGGCGTCATAGAAATATTTCTTTGCTTCTGGCAAATAACCCGAAACGCCAAGGCAAGTGGCATAGTAAAAATTCAAATACGGGTCGTACGATCCGTATCGAATAGCCACCTTAAAATAAGGGAGTGCCCGGTCGTAGTCTTCCGAAAGGAAATGAAATTCTCCCAATAAAAACGGAATTTTCCACGGCATCGACGCCTGGTTACCGACGTACTTAACCTCCCATTTTTCTAAGAGTTTAATGGCATCACTTGTTCTGTTCATCAGGCGTAGCATCAAAGCGGCTTGATAATAACTTTCCTTTTTACCCGGATGTTGAGCAATCAAGTCCATGGTCATGGCCAATGCCGTCGGCAAACTATCAACCCGAATCAACTGACGAATTAATCTTGTCACTAAACGGTCATCCTTTGGGAATGCCTTAAAAGCCAACTTATAAGTTGTCAGCGCTTTTTGATACTCTTTTTTAATTTGGTGGCATTCCGCCAATCTTAGATAGGGGTAAAGAACACCGGAATCCTTTTTTATTTGTTCCGAAAACAAAATTGTCGCCTCGTCAATTTTTCGGTTTTCAAAAGCTTCGTCTGCCGCACGATCCGACTTTTTATTCGGGGCACTTTCTACCCGATACGTTGACAAAAGTTGGTCTTTTAAATTTTCAGCTCCTACCAACAGGCCTATTGATCGCGCCAAAGTGGTGTCAATGGGAACGCCTTCTTTCATCGCCACTTTAAGGTGACCAGCAGCTTTACGATAGAAATCTTCCCCTCGGGCAGCATAGCATAGTCCGAGATAATATTCACCCACTCCCTTTAATTCGGGTGCCAACCCCCCCGTGGGTAGAGGGCCGACCGATCGTCCACCCCAATAAATACCTGATGGAGCTGCACTGTTCTGCAAGGCCGACAGTAACTCGAAAGCGGCTCTGGTCTGATGGGTATCGTATAACAAAATGCTTTCGAAAACCTTCAAGTATTGTGTATCGCCCCCTATTTTTTCATAGCCTTGATGAAGATAGTCAAGTGCCTTTTGCGGTTCGCCTACCTGATAGGATACCCAACTGGCCCCCAGATAGCCCTCTGGACTAGAGGGCAAAATGGAGACCAATTTTTCGAAATTTTTTAGTGCTTCCTCCGGATATCGGAGGTAGGTGAATGCTTGGCCTAAACCCATGTAAACCATAGGGTCTAACGGAAATTTTTTTCCGGCAAGGGTAAGAAGTTTTAGTACGGCAACCCAATCAGTTTGTTCCGCCAGGCATTGGGCCAATCGGAAATAAGCGTCACAAAATGAAGAATCCTCTCTTATGCAGAGCTTGAAAATGGCCATCTCTTCGTTCCACAGATTCGGCGAAATAGGAGTAGCTCTTTTTTGGATTAACTGCCGCTCACCTTTATCCCATAATTCTTTTGCACTTCGATTCGGGGCGCATTTTGTTGGCAGGTCATTTAGCGTTCCATAGCTCCTGTTCCTGGACTTCATCAACTCATTCCATTGATACCGCGCGTAAAGGTTGCTAGGAAAGAACTGAGCATTCAACATATTGGTTAGCAAAACCGAGATGACTACCAGAAAAAATCGATGCATATAGCCGATGGCATTTTAGAATATAACGATCTCTGCTCCCCTTGGGTTGACCAAAAATGAATTGACCAGATTTTGAACGGTCCGATTTTCTTTACCGGATTTAATAAAATTTTTTGCCGTTTCCATGTCTACGATGTGGTTGTGCTTTTCAAAATAACCGAAGCCGACGTAGTTACCGTTTTCCACCAAAACGAGCGACTGTTCCGTTGCTTTTCTGCCTTGCCCAATGATGGCTAGGGAATTTCCTTGTTCGAAAAATGAATCAATGGCTTTCTGTGCCCTCTTGTTGTATTTTTTTACCGATTCAATTCCCTGACAGGCACCACCGCAGGTGCCCGACTGATAACTGAAGCAAGGTCCTTTTGCGACTTGAAGTCCGCCGAGTTTCGGACACAGTTCAAATTCTTTTACTTTCTCCCACCAGAAGTTCCAGGCGTCTCCTTTGGATGAAAACGTGATCAACGGATGAGCGCCTTTACTTACAGTGTTCACGCAAAAGCGGAGGTACCCATTTCGGTCTTCGTAGTCATAGATTCCCCATTCTTCTGTTCTATATTTTTGAGCGAGATTATATTTAGGCCAAAGTCTTCTTATTTCTTGCGATTCAAAAATAAGGGCGATCAGTTCACTACCGGTGAGCTCGTAGGTGATGTGATGAATCTCATTTCGGATGTTGGAGCGATTCCATTCACGCGCATCGCCGGTAAAATGACCGGCAATTCTTTTTTTTATGTTGATCGCCTTACCGACATAAATGACCTGCCCGTGAGCATCCAGAAAATAATAGACTCCAGCGCGAGCCGGCAAAGCATCAAATTCTTCACGCGGGAGATTGGAAGGTAAAATGGTTTCACCAGAATTTCTTTTTAAAGCTTTTAGTATTGTGCCACTATTATCGCGCTTAAGCAGCAGGTCAAATATTTTGGCCGTCGCCAACGCATCGCCACCGGCACGATGCCGGTCAGGGATTTTTATCCCAAGGCTTTCGGCTAACCGGCCCAGGCCATACGAATGCAATCCGGGAATTATTTTTCGCGATAAGCGTACGGTACACAATTTCTTGGTGTTCCAAACGATCCCGACATCCTCAAATTCTTTCTTTAAAAAACTATAGTCAAAGTGAGCATTGTGCGCCACGAACACACGCCCTTCTAGCCATCCGAAAACTTCGTTTGCGACATCTTCAAAGGCAGGGGCCTCTTTTACCATTTCGTAATTAATGCCGGTAAGGCCGGTGATAAAATGAGGAATGGATCGGCCCGGATTAATTAAGGTGCGGAAATGATCTGTAATTTGAATGCCATCATGATGGTAAATAGCAATTTCTGTGATGCGATGGCTGGCCGCGTGTCCCCCAGTGGTTTCAATATCAACGATGGCGTACATCAAAAGCGAAAATAGGTTTTGCCAGCCACATTCAAAAGATCATAACTCCCCTTATCACAAATGTTTTCAAAACACTCCAAATCTTTAGTTAGTTTTCATTTTCTTTCCATAATTATGAAAAAAATAATTTTCTTTTTGCTGATCGGCGCTTTTGCGGAGGCCCAACAGCTCACTCCACTCACGGTCGAAAAAATTATGCGTGATCCCAAGTGGATCGGTGTGTCTCCTTCCACCTTTTTCTGGGGCGAAGAGGGCAAACAAATTTATTTTCAATGGAACCCTGAAAAATTACCTGGCGATTCTCTCTATAGCGTTTCGTTAACCAATTTAAGTCCAGTCAAAGTCAGCCCTTCGCAGAGAAGGCAGTTGCCATCGTTGGGCCAATACAATCAGGCCCGCACGAAGAAGGTGTTTGAAAAAAACGGAGATATTTTTTTGCTTGACTTGGCTTCCGGCAAGACCCTACAGATTACCAATTCAGTCGAACGCGAATCCAACCCTACTTTTACATTTGATGAAAGGAAAGTATTGTTTATTGCAAGTACCAATTTATTCAGCTGGGACGTAGGCAACGGTACATTTAGTCAGCTTACGGACTTTAAAAAGGGAACCAAGAAATCAGACCCAAAATCTTCTGCGCAAGAAAAATGGTTGAAAGTAGACCAGTTGGCCTATATGCAAGTTCTCAAAGAGCGCAACGCGAGCAAAAAACTTTCAGAGAAAAACCAAAAAGGGGATAAGCCGAAACGCCCGAAGGAAATTTATCTTGAAGATAAGACGGCCGACAATATTCAACTTAGTCCTGATGGAAAATATATAATCTATCGGGTGAGTAAATCAGCCAATCCGAAAAACACGATCGTGCCGAATTATGTGACGGAGTCTGGATTTACCGAAGACATTTCAGGCCGCACGAAAGTAGGTGCGGCTCAAAATGCGCAAGAACTTTTCGTATATGACATGGCGAAGGATACCGTTCTTCAGGTGACTCCAGATCAAATCCCGGGAATTGCCGATTCCCCAGGATTTAAAAAAGAATATTCAGCAAAAGACGCGAAACCCAAAAAAGATAACCCACCGGCTGAAGGTTCAGCCAAGACAGCCAAGAATACAAAATCTCAATCTCGAGCCGTGGTTTTTCAAAACCTGATCTGGAGCGACGACGGAAAAAATAATTTGTTGGCCATACGCTCGCAGGACAACAAGGATCGGTGGATCATGTCACTGGACGTGACCACACAAAAATTACAGTTGATCGATCGTCAGCATGATGATGCGTGGATCGGCGGACCAGGCACGGGTGGATTCTTTGCCGGGACAAACATGGGTTGGATCAACATCTCAACCGTTTGGTTTCATTCGGAAGAAAGCGGCTATTCGCATCTTTATTCAGTGGATATTGTTTCGGGAAAGAAAACGGCTCTCACCGCTGGAAAATATGAAGTGCAACAAGCGCAACTTTCCAAGGACAAAAAATATTTTTACATCATCACCAACGAGGTTCACCCAGGCGAAAAACAATTCTATCGACTTGCGGTGACGGATAGGAAAGCAGAAAGAATTACGTCGATGACAGGCGCCCATGAAGTATTGCTCTCGCCGGACGAAAAATGGATCGCTTATCGGTACTCCTACTCCAACAAACCTTGGGAACTATTTCTTCAGGAAAATAAACCGGGCGCTTCACCAAAACAAATTACCCAATCCCTTTCTGCTGAATTTAAATCCTACCCATGGCGTGATCCAGAAGTTACCACCGTGAAGGTGCGAGATAGCGCAGAAGTATACACGCGTGTATTTAGACCTGTTAACCCGAATGGTGCGGCTGTAATTTTTGTGCATGGCGCAGGATACTTGCAAAACGCACACAAGTGGTGGAGCAGTTATTTCCGTGAATATATGTTCAACAATTTGTTGGTCGATAAAGGCTATACGGTGATCGACATGGACTATCGCGCCAGCGCCGGTTACGGGCGCGATTGGCGTACCGGCATCTATCGTTATATGGGCGGAAAAGATCTAACCGATCACGTGGACGGAGCAAAATGGTTGGTCGAGAAACATAACATCGATCCGAAACGCATTGGTATCTACGGTGGCTCGTATGGTGGTTTTATCACCCTGATGGGCTTGTTCACCACACCCGACGTATTTGCAGCCGGTGCGGCGCTGCGCCCCGTTACCGATTGGGCGCACTACAATCATCCGTATACAGCCAATATTTTGAATGAACCTTTTGCCGACAGCATGGCCTATGTGAGAAGCTCGCCGCTCTACCATGCGGAAGGCTTAAAGGGTCATTTATTGATTTGCCATGGCATGGTCGATACCAATGTTCATTTTCAGGATGCTGTTCGTCTTTCACAACGATTAATAGAACTAGGCAAAGACAATTGGGAACTCGCGGCCTACCCGATGGAAGACCACGGCTTTGTAGAACCCAGCAGCTGGACAGACGAGTACAAAAGGATATTGAAGTTGTTTGAAGAGAATTTGAAGAAGTAGAGTGCTAAGTTTTAGAACGAGAGAATTTGAGAAAATAAACAAATAAACTTCTCCTTCACGGTTTATTATTTTAGTGAAGTTATTTTCGCAATATCGGACGTTGTCGACACTTGAATAAGTTATCCTTATTTTTGCGCCATGATCAATGTGCCAGATGACTTCGATGAACCCGATGACGACCTTTTTGAACATCACCGCATTGTAGCCGATCCTGGTCAAAGCTTGTTGCGTGTTGATAAATTTTTATTCGATCGATTGCCAAACGTTACGCGCACGAAAATCCAGAACGGGATTCATGATGGTTTTGTAAAAGTCAATGATAAACCGATCAAGCCGAATTACAAAGTCCATCCCAATGATATTATCACGGTATCATTTCCCGAGCCTCCGCGAGACACGGATGTAAAGCCGGAAAATATTCCGCTCAACATTGTATATGAAGACGAACATATTCTAGTCGTGAATAAAGCGGCCGGGATGGTCGTGCATCCGGCTTTTCAAAATTGGACGGGTACATTAGTGAACGCATTGACCTTTCACTTTCAAAATCTTCCCCAAATGAAAGGGAATGAGGGGCGGCCTGGTTTAGTGCATCGGATTGATAAAGATACCTCGGGCTTGTTGGTGATTGCCAAGTCGGAAATGGCTATGACTTCCTTGGCCAAACAATTTTTTGATCACTCCATTGAGCGAACCTATCAGGCAATTGTATGGGGTGTGCCGGAACCATCGGAAGGAACCATCAATGTCAATGTCGGTAGGAGTTTAAAAGACCGAAGAGTGACTACCGCCTTTCCTGAGGGAGATTTTGGCAGGACCGCTATCACCCATTTCAAATTGCTGAAAGATTTTCGCTACGTTTCATTGATAGAATGCCGGCTGGAAACGGGCCGCACCCATCAGATTCGTGCACACATGAAATTTATTGGTCACCCGATATTCAATGATGAAATGTATGGTGGCAACAAAGTGGTCAAGGGCACGGTGTTTTCCAAATACAAGCAGTTTGTTGATAATTGCTTTAAGATCATTCCGCGTCAGGCACTTCACGCTAAGACGTTAGGATTTATCCACCCGGCAACTAAAAAATTTATTCAGTTTGATTCACAGTTGCCCGATGATTTTAAAGAATTACTAGAGAAGTGGGAGCATTATGTGAAGTACAATTGATTCCGAAATACAATTCCTATTCCCAATCACCGAAACTTCAAGGTAACCAAAAGACTAAAATGTCTCGATCTTTCCATTGATCTTCCTGTCGGCCCAATTCAACATTGCTATAAAGGCAATACCAAAAATGATTAGCCCTCGATAACCCGCTAAAAACCGAAAAGCGCCAGCAGATAATCTGACGTTTGTTAAAGCAAAGGCAACCATCAAAGCAATTACAAACGAGAGTAATCCAAGACCTAACCAAAAATTATCGCGCGAATTTTCCTTGGCCTTCTCTTTTGATTCAACAAGAGTTATTAATCGATCAGCAAAACAAACCGGCAAGTCGTAATCCGGTTCATGTTTTAAGGCATCGAAAACTTTTTGATATGCTTGCACGTCAATTCCTTCGCCCGGAAAATCCCCGCGTTCAAATTGTGCTTGCAACTCTTCGTCCTTGTGATTCATAGCCATTGTTCTTTACCGAGATACGTCTTTACTTTTTCTTTCAATAAATTCCGGGCACGAAAAAGATAATTTTTCACGGTGCCTTCCGGCATCCCGGTTACCTCACCAATTTCTCCGTAGTTCATTTGATCAACATGATACAGCGTAAGAATGGTTTTATAGTGAGGGGGAAGCTGGTCAATTAGTTTTAATGTCATTACTTCAATCTCAAGATCCTCCATCCTTTCCTGTGGGTTGCTGTCCGAAACAAAATGAGCTGTAAAACTTTCTTCCTGCGGAATATCGGTCAATACAATTTTCTTTTTTCTCAGGTGATTGATGCCCATCCGGTAGGCAATGGTAGCAATCCAGGTGCTGAGCCGGGATTGGAAATTAAATTCGGCGATTTTTTCATACACTCTTAAAAATACGTCCTGGCAAAGTTCTTCTCGGTCTTCATTTCGATCGACTAGCCGGCTTACCATGTGTGCAACAAGCCTTTCATGTTGCTTGATCAGCAGCCTAAAAGCCTGTTTATCACCGCTAACGATACGGGAAACAAGCGCTCGATCGTCCATCATTGGGGTTAGACACAAGGCCTATACCGGATGTTGCATGAGTAATGCTTAAAAATATCCGAAATAATGACCAAATTGACTGTTACCTTCTTGTTAACCTCCTGATTAAATGCTTATTATTGTCAAGTCTATAAGTTTATAAATAAAGGTTGGCTCAATGTCTATTTCATGTCATATGTTGATTATTGCCCTCTTGCGCCCAATTAGGGAAGGTAATCAAGGCCGAAAATCCTATTCGGCTCCAATCTTCGTTGGTACTTTGTGGGCATTAGGGGTATCCAGATCCTTGAATTTCTCAATTTGAACCCAATTACCAGACGTATAATCCTAATTACCAGACGTATAATCTATGAAAAAAATCATCGTTATAGTTTTCGTTTTAGTAGCCGGATTGGCTGTTAAAACCAAAGCGCAAACAGTTTATTCGTCATCCCATGATACTAGATACCATACTGCCGACTGCAAACTTTCGGGAAATGATGATGGGTTGAACTATTCTGATGCCCGCAGAGAGGGCAAAACCGCTTGCGATATATGCCGGCCTGATGATCATTTTGACGATAAAACGGTGCAATGCTCTGGCAGGAATGATGACGGCTCTCGATGCACCCGTTGGACCAGTAGCGGTGATGGAAGGTGTTATCTGCACACGAACCATGCACCTGTGGCAAACGACCAAAATGTGACAACCAACGAGGATGTTGCCAAGGCAATTAGACTGACGGCAGGCGATGCAGATGGGAACACTTTGACCTATACAATAGTAGTACCTCCTTCTCATGGAACCTTGAGCGGCACGGCTCCCAATGTGACCTATTCACCGTCTTTTAACTACAGTGGTTCTGACAGTTTCAAATTCAAGGCCAATGATGGCATAGTGGACTCGAATACGGCGACAGTCTCCATTACGATTAACGCGAACAACACGATTGCTTTGAGTTCGGGCGCAGGGAGTGACAGTCAGAACCTGTGTGTGAATACAGCGATGACCAGTATTACTTATACCACTACGGGCGCAACCGGTGCCACATTCTCAGGCCTTCCTGCGGGAGTAGTTGGAAGCTGGGCTTCGAACGCAGTTACCATCAGCGGGACTCCTACGGCTACCGGTGTATTCAACTACACGGTGACGATGACCGGCGGCTGCCCGGGGGGCACCAATACGGCGAAAGGTTCCATTACAGTTAACGCGAACAATACGATTGCTTTGAGTTCGGGCGCAGGGAGTGACAGTCAGAACCTGTGTGTTAATACGGCGATGACCAGCATTACTTATATCACTACGGGCGCAACCGGTGCCACATTCTCAGGCCTTCCTGCGGGAGTAGTTGGAAGCTGGGCTTCGAACGTAGTTACCATCAGCGGGACTCCAACGGCTACCGGTGTATTTAACTACACGGTGACGATGACCGGCGGCTGCCCGGGGGGCACCAACACGGCGAAAGGTTCGATCACGATTACTCCGAACAACACGATTGCTTTGAGTTCGGCCACGGGTACAAGCGGCCAGGCGTTTTACGCCGGCAACCAGATGACCAGCATTACTTATACCACTACGGGCGCAACCGGTGCCACG